>Ga0181520_10000342_pt1 | contig 103437 bp, 90 predicted proteins | sample PEATcosm2014_Bin_29_FD_132451 | JGI IMG/M metagenome (GOLD analysis project Ga0181520, IMG submission 132451) | Peatland microbial communities from MTU Mesocosm Facility, Houghton, MI, USA - PEATcosm2014_Bin02_30_metaG | ecosystem: Environmental > Terrestrial > Soil > Wetlands > Peat | place...
AATACGATTGCAACCTATGTGAAAAACCAAGGAAGCACGAGTGACTATCAGGTATTACACAAGCAACTGGAGCTGTCTCTGTTCCCCAATACCCCGTAGCTTGCTGCGGGGTTCTTTATTCATGGGGAATGGGTGCGGCTGACAAAAGAGTACAACGATTACGTAGCCCACTACCAGGAGCACCGCTCGGCTGTCCTTCTTCAGGTCAGCTCGCAAAAACAACGCTTTTTTTAGAGAGCTTTCAGCGCCTTCTGTGCGGCGAGCTCCTCGGCCTTCTTTTTGCTGGCGGCGCTTGATGTGGCGGCCAGTTTCCCCTGGATATACAGCTCCACGGTAAAGATGCGCGCGTGATCGGGACCGACAGCGCTCTTGAGGCGGTACTCAATGGCTTCCACGGGAATCCGGGGCTGAAGGCGTTCCTGAAGCAGACCTTTGGAATTGAAGGCAATTCCCTCCTGCGGACGGATTTGGAGCCACGAGAGGACCTTCTTCTTTGTCTTCTCATAGCCCAGTTCCAGAAAGAGCGCGCCGACCAGGGACTCAAAAGCCTGTTCCAGCAGATTGTCCAATGACTTGGGAGAGGGGGAGGCGATGGCGTGGCGCAGGTGATCCTGCAATCCCATCTGCCGGGCAGCCTCCGCCAGAGAGGAGCCCTGTACGCATTGGCTTCGGATGGCAGTCAACTTGCCTTCGGGCAACTCCGGGTACTCTTTGTAAAGGACTTCGGCGGCGATTGCCGAGAGAACGGCGTCCCCCAGAAACTCCAGGCGCTCATTGTCGGGCAGATGATGCAGATGCGCGTAGGAGGAATGCGTGAGAGCCTGCTCAAGAAGGGACTTCTGTTTGAAGGAGAGCCCCAGGAATTTTTCGAGGTCTTGAGCTTTCATGAATTATTCGGGGATGTTTGGGTCGTGGTCGGTGGCGCCGGTGGAACTGTCGGCTGCCTGGTATCCTTGAGCGCGAATCTCTCGATGAACTCGCGGGCCAGCGAGCGGAAGGCCGAGCAGGCCGGGTTTTCCGGATCGTACTCAAAGAGCGTCTTGCCAAAAGAGGGCGCCTCGCCCAGACGGATGGTTCTGGGAATGAGCGACTGGAAGCGTTTTTCCCCCAGATGGGTCGTGACCTCTTCAACAACCTGACGGGCCAGGTTGGTCCTCAGATCGTACATGGTCATCACGATGCCTCCCAGTTCCAGCCGGGCGTTTGCGCCGCTTTGCCTGATGTCCTGCAGCACTTTCAGAATCTGTCCAAGCCCCTCCATCGCCAGATACTCGCATTGCAGGGTAATGATCAGGTAGTCGGCGGCGGCCAGCGCGTTCATGGAGAGCATTCCCAGGCTTGGAGGGGCGTCGATCACGATGACCCTGAACTTGCCGGAATCGACGAGGGGTTTGACTGCGTCCTTCAGAACGCTCAAGTATGCCTCCCTGCGGCCCAGCTCCACCTCTATGGCGGCCAGATCCAGCTCGCTGCGGATGATTGAGAAATGCTTGCGGCCTGTGGGGGCCACTTTCTCGAGGATATTCTCATCCCCGTGCAGGACTCCGTAAATCGAGGCACCCTCCTCTTTTTCCAATCCCAGGGCGCTCGTGGCGTTGGCCTGCGGATCCAGGTCTATAAGAAGGGTCGGGATTCCCTTTTCCGCGAGGGCGGCGGCCAGATGTATGGCTGTAGTCGTTTTGCCCACGCCGCCTTTCTGGTTGGCAATGGAGAAAATCGTGGTCGGCATACGTGTATTTATAAACCCTTGCTACGACAGGGTCGAGAGTGAAAAACGCCTCTTTTGTCCCCCTGGCCTCCAATGCTATACCGTGCCCTCATTGCGCCGCTGAATCTCGTCGCGTACCTCCGTGTTGACCCTCAGCCATACCTCGCGCAGGTCAAAGATCCTGGTCCTTACCTGCTGAAAGAACTGTTCACAGCCGGGAGTTGGTTGTTCCGCCGTTTTGGATGCGATTGCCAGTGCTTGGTTGAGCTCGGCGAGACTTCTCTTGAAATGGCAGACAGTCAGGGACATATCTCCCATGTCCTGCGATTCTATCCCCAGGATGGCTTGTGTTTCAGCTTCATGCAGGGTGGCCAGAAGCGTCATGGTCGTCCGATCATTTTGCCGGGGAAGGTTGGAAATGGTGATGTCGTACAGGGAACGGAAGATGCCGCGTGTCAAAATAAAGACCGGATGCAGATGCATCGTATAAGGGATGGCCACGGTTCCTTCGATTGCTTCCTCTGCCGGGTATATCTCGGCGGTCCAGCCCATCCGTTGGGCGATCTTATCCAGACGTTGCGGTTCGTTGACGAGTTGTCTATAGAGCACTACAAACCCATTAATTTGCGACTCAGTAATGAGCAGGTACTGTTGCCAGTCCTTTTCCTTCCAATCCCAGTAGGGCTCTTTTGCAAGGTCGTCTTCGGAGAAGTACTCCATAAAGGTCCATTATCCCAACGACACAGCCCAAAGGCAAGTTATAAGAAAAATATTGAGATGGGACGTGCCTATCTGGCTGTGCTGCGAGGGGTTTATCTCTGTAAAGAACCGGGGATAAATGACGTTAAAGAAGCGTAAAAGTCTCATGAATAAGCCGAGAATATTAATTGTTGAGGACGATCCGTTTTCCGTGCAGCTTCTCAAGCACAATCTCGGCAATTATGGCGCAGAGGTGCTTCCGGCGGCGGACAGTGCCGAGGCAGCGCTGAAAATAGCCCTCGAGTACAAGCCGGATGCGGCATTGGTGGATGTTTTCCTGTCGGGCGGGAAGACAGGAGTGGACGCCGCCAGGGCTATAAAGGAGCATATGGATATTCCGGTGATTTATCTGACCGGTTACAGCAGTGATGAGATTTTCGAGAAGGCCAAAGACACCGACCCTTTTGGGTATATTCTCAAACCATACACGCCCAAAGAGCTGAAAGTGACGCTCGATATGGCCCTGTATAAGCACAGGATCAGCAAGGAATTGAAGGCCAGCCGGCTGCTTTTATCCACGACCCTGGACGCGCTCGACGAGGCCGTGATGACAACGGACGGTTCTTCGCAGGTTCTCTACGCCAATCCTGTGTCCCAAAGCATGCTGAATATCAAAGAGGGGGATCGGATTGATGGCAGAATAAAACTCGCTTTTCCGCAGACCGATGAGAAGGTTTTGTTTGTTCCGGCGGATTTTATTGGTGGGAGCAGACAGGTGTACAAACTGGCTGGTTCCAAAGATGAGAAGTATGTGCGAATCTCAGTCCTGGATATGACGGAGGGCTCCGCCGGTTTTGTGATTGTTTTTTGGGATGTCACGGACGAGTACAAGGGCTACAAGAATGCGGAGGCGGTTTTGGGTGCGCTGGAAAGCCTTGACGAGGGCCTGCTCATCTTGCATCCGCAGACGGAGAAGATTCTTTTTGCGAGCAAGGGTTTTGAACGCATGACGGGATGGCAGACCCAGGAGGTGCTTGGAGAATCACCCCAGTTTCTCCTCGGCCCCAATAACAACCTGAGTTTTTGGCAAAAGGCAAAACAGACGCTTTCCGAGTTGGGTTATGCAAAGGCGGAGAACGTGCTCTTTACAAAGGAGGGCAAAGCGATTCTTTGCGGCTGGCAGATCAGCCGCATGGCTCCGATAAAAGGCCAGGACGAGGGTCAGTTGATCATATTCCTCAGAGACGTCAGCGCGCAGCGCCGGATGGAAGAGGATTTCCGCCAATCGCAGAAGATCGAGGCGGTGGGGCGCCTGGCGGGAGGGGTGGCACACGATTTCAACAATCTGCTTTCCATTATAAACTCCTATTCAGACCTTTTGACTCTCAAAATGCCGGAGGGAGATCCGCTCATAAAATACGTGGAGAACATCCGTTCCGCCGGACAGAGGGCGGGGGAGCTGGTTTCAAAACTCCTGACGTTCAGCAGGCGCGATACGCCCAAGCCGATGCACCTTGACGTGCGCCATGTTACCGAGGAAATGCGGCGTATGCTCAGACGCGTGATCCGCGAGGACATCGATATCAGGGTGGAGTATGCTGATAAATTGGGCGGACTGTGGGCAGACCAGCTTCAAGTCGAGCAGGTTCTTATGAATTTGTGCGTCAACGCGCGCGACGCCATCGAGAAAGAAGGCTGCATCAAAATTGCCTGGGAGATGCGTGCTCTCAATGAAAATGAGGCTGGCCGGAAGAAGCTTGTGAGCGGATTATACCTGGTTTTAAGCGTCAGCGACAATGGCAGCGGAATACCGCCGGAGGTGCTGGAGCATATCTTTGAGCCTTATTTCACCACCAAGGAAGAGGGGCGGGGTACCGGACTGGGCCTGTCGATAGTCCAGGCAGTCTCCAAGCAACTGAGAGGGTGTATCGAGGTGGAGAGCCAGATGGGGCATGGAAGTACCTTCAGGCTGTATTTTCCCGCAACCCAATCGCCTGCCAAGGCCCAGACAGTGCCGCCAATGGTCGTGCGTCCCTCTGTCGGCTCAGAGAGCGTTCTGATTGTGGAAGACGAGGAGAGTTTTGCGGATTGCCTTCAGAGTCTGCTTGAGTTACATGGGTACAAGGTCCACCACGCGAAAGACGCGGAGAGCGCCATGAAAATATTTGAAAGCTCCATCTATCCCATTAGTCTGCTTATTAGCGACATCGTTCTGCCCAGGATCTCGGGGCAGGAGATGGCGAAGAACATGAAAGCCAAACAGCCGGACCTGAAGGTCATCTTCATAACCGGATACGACAACTCCAGGCAGATACTCCAGGAGTTTCCCCATGCGGCGCTGGTCCTGCAAAAACCTTTCTCGGTTGTCTCGATGCTCAACAAGATCAGGGAGGTCCTGGATGCGCCACCGGGGGAGAAATCATCGACTTGAATTTATGACAAAGAATGCACAATCCATTGAAACCATAGAGGGGCTGCTCAACAAGATAGCTTCCGAGATAGCTCTTTCCAACGTGGGCAGTTCCGAGGGCATGGTCCCCATTTACTCCCTGCTGGGGGATCTGACCGGACCGGGCTCGGATTATCTGGAGCTCAGCGAAGCGATCACTGCTGTACGTGGAAAGCTCGACAAGCTGCTCGACGCGGGCGCTGTTTTTGACGGCGAGACGCTCGGAACCCTCGGAGAGTTTACCAATTGGGCCCAGGTGTCGCTTGGCAACCTGAAGGCCGGCAAAGATGCCGCGCCATTCCGCCAGGGGCAGAAGAAACCGGAGAAGGCGGCGGTTGCCCCCCAGTCTGGGAATTCCGGAGCCGATGCGGATTTTGAAAAGACTGCCAAGACCGCCGATGTTCTGATGGAGATAAAGGCTGACGATGATAGAGAGCTTCTGACGGAGTTTCATACCGAGGCGCTGGAGCATCTGGAGCAGATCGAATCTTCCGTGCTGGTGCTGGAGAAGGAACCCCAGGATCCCGAGAGTATGTCCGCCCTTTTCAGGGCGTTCCACACCATCAAGGGCGTTTCGGGCTTCCTGCATCTGGAGCCCATACACAGGCTCGCCCACGAGATTGAATCGCTCCTGGACCTGGCTCGCAATCACAAGCTGACCTTGGATAGCGGCATGATCACTCTGGTGCTGCAAAGCCGCGACACAATTTCGTCCCTGGTCGGTCAGATTACGGAAGCCCTGGAGAACGGGAAAACCCCCGACAAGTTGATAGTCGTCTCTCATTTGATGGTACAGGCCAGGCGTTACGCTCTTGCGGGAACAAGCGGCGGGAATGCTTCCGTTGCCGCAAAGTCAGCCGTAGCCTCGGCACCAGCTCCCTCCGCTGCACCCACGGTTCTCAAGAGTCTGGATGTGCTTGGCCGACCGGAAGCCGCGGTTGTGGAAACCAAAAAGGAAAGCGCCGAGAACGCGACGATCCGTGTCGGCACCACCAAGCTGGACAACCTCATGGACATGGTGGGCGAGCTGGTGATTGTCCAAAGCCAGCTTTCGGAGAGCGCGAAGGGCTTTGCGGGGGAAAACTCCGGGCTTCAGCGCAACATGGGACAATTGATGCGCATTACCAAGGAACTGCAGCGCAACTCGATGGCGCTTCGCATGATTCCCATCAAACAGACCTTTCAGAAGACCGGACGCTTGGTGCGCGACCTGGCCACCACCTTTGGGAAGAAGGTGGATTTTGTCACTGTGGGCGAGGAGACCGAACTGGACCGCAATGTTGTGGAACAGATCAGCGATCCTCTGGTGCACATGGTTCGCAACTCCCTCGATCATGGTTTGGAGCCAAGCGAAGTGGAGCGCAAAGCCGCGGGCAAGCCTCTTGTGGGAACCATCACGCTCAAGGCCTACCACATGGGATCAAACATCGTCATAGAGCTCTCCGATGACGGCAGGGGTCTCAATGACGAGAAAATTCTGGCCAAGGCAAGGGAGAAGGGGCTTATCAAGCCCGATCACCAGCCCAGCAAGGATGAGATACATCAGATGATCTTCCTGGCCGGTTTTTCCACTGCCGATAAAATCACCGAGGTCTCTGGGCGCGGTGTTGGCATGGACGTGGTGAAAAAAAACATAGAGAAGCTCCGCGGCGCCATCGAGATAGACTCCGTGCCGGGCAAGGGGACTTCTTTCAAAATAAAGCTGCCGCTTACAATGGCGATTATCGACGGATTGGTCGTCAGGGTGGGTGAGGACAAGTTTATTTTGCCGACAACCTCGGTAAAGGTGGCGCTCAAGCCCCAAAAGGAACAGATCGCCACGGTGCGCGGCCAGACGGAAATACTGGTTCTGCGCGGGAAGACGATCCCCATCGTGCATCTGTCTGACTTCTTCAAAATAGAGGGTCGGGCCAAGAGTCCGTGGGACGGCATATTGGTTCTCATTGAGACCTTTGGAAGACCCTACGCGCTTCTTGTCGACGAGATGGTCAGCAAGCAGGAAGTTGTTATCAAGAGCTTGGGACATATGCTGCAGAGTCTTCCAGGGATCGCGGGAGGCGCCATCCTTGGCGACGGCACCATCTCTCTTATACTTGACCCGGGGTCGATTTTAAGCCACGCTCTGAGCTAAGGTTGCAAAACAATTTATGCCAGACATCTCCAATAAAATCGTCAAGCTCATCACCGAGCAGATTCATGCCGAGTTCGAGTCCCATAGCAACTACCTCGCTATGTCGGCTTACTTTGAATGCACCCCTTACAAAGGGTTTTCCAAATGGATGAAGCTGCAGGCCGAGGAAGAGCACGTGCACGGCCACAAGCTCTTCGATTACCTCGCTGCCAGAGGCGCAACTATCCTTCTTAAGGGCCTGTCAGCTCCCAAGACCGCGTTCAAGTCGGCAAAGGAGGTCTTTGCGGACGCTCTGGGCTATGAGTTCAAGACGACCACCTCCATCAACAAGATCTACGAGGCTGCCCTTGCCGAGAAGGACTTCGCCACCATCGAGATGCTCAACTGGTTTGTGAAGGAGCAGGTCGAGGAAGAGGAATCTGCCAGAGATATTCTCGACAGGGTGACCCTGGCCGGAAGCGACGTGAGCGCCCTGCTGAGGCTGGACCACGAGGCTGGCGAACGCAAGTAGCTCCATTTTCTCCGGCTTGTCATGAGTCCGTGATTGCCAGGGAGTTGGCAAATTGGTTACACTCTCCGGATGTGTTCTCCCCTCATCATCCATACCGAGGCCTCCGACGGCTGGGGCGGTCAGGAGATGCGTATCGCCAAGGAAATGCGTTATTTTGCCTCGCGCGGCTACCGCGTGGCTCTGGCGGCTCCCGCGCACAGCCTGATATACAAGAATATGTCCGCGGAGGGTTTTGAATGCTGGGATATCAAGTTCTCAAAGGCTGGCAGGTTTGGAGATTTCCTCCGTCTCTGGCGGCTCTTTCAGAAAGAAAGGCCCCTGATGGTGGGTACTCACAGCTCCGCCGACAGCTGGGCCGGACTGCCCGCCGCAAAGCTGGCCGGGATCCCCGCCGTTCTCCGCTACCGGCATATCAGCGTCCCTGTGAAGAACAACCCGTTCAATCGTTTTATCTATGGCTTGCCCGACGCGATTGTGACAACGGGAGATTGCATTTCGGGTGGGCTTGCCGCGCTCAGGGTTCCCGCTTCGCGCCTGCACACGATCTCAACGGGCATTACCTCTCCCTCGGATCTTCCTGAAAAACCCGAAGCCCAGGCGCTGCTTCGCAGGGAGCTTGGGCTTCCCCCGGAGGCTCATTTCATCGGGATTACCGCCGTTCTTCGGTCCTGGAAGGGTCAGGACTACCTGATGAGCGGCTTTGATATCATAGCTGAGCGCTGGCCGCAGCTGCATCTTATTCTCGTTGGCGCGGGGCCGGCCGAGGAATTCCTGCGCAAACACGCCGCCACGCTCCCATCGGGAAAGCGCATTCATTTCCTCGGTTACCGGAAGGACTTTTATCCCTATGTCCGCGCCTTTGACTGCGACCTGCTTACCAGTACCCAGCATGAAGGCATCCCGCAAAGCCTTTTGGATGCGATGTTCATGAAGACGCCCGTCGTTGGCACAAATGTCGGCGGCATTCCGGAGATCGTCAAGGACGGTGTCACGGGGCTTCTGATCCCGCCCAAAGACCCCGCCTCAATAGCCGAGGCCGTGGAGAAAGTTCTAAACGATCCGGCTGCCGCGGCCGCGCGGGCCCAGACGGCCTACGAGACGGTGATGAAGAAGAACACAATGGAGGTGATGGGACAAAAAATTGAGGCGCTTATCTCTTCCATCCGCCTCAGCAAGGAGCCCCATTCATAGATATAGAGAGGTGCTCTTTACGGGGGGCTTATGGTTTTCCCGTGGATCCCCATTTGCTCTTCAAAATCTCCCACGCCACAGGCAGGAGCGAAACAATAACAATAATGACTGTCAGCAGCTTGAAATGCCCCTTGACCCATGGGGTGCCGCCCAAAAAGTAGCCGCATCCCAGAAATAACGCCACCCAGGCGCCTCCCCCGATCAGATTATACAAAGTGAACTTTCTTTTTCCCATCTTGGCTACTCCGGCTACAAACGGCGCGAAGCTGCGTATGATCGGAATAAACCGTGACAGAATTATGGCCACCGCGCCGTGCTTTTCATAGTAGGCGTGCGCTTTCTCGTAATGGGCTTTCTTAAAAAACTTCTGTCTGGGGTTGTCGAGGAGCTTTTGTCCGATGAGCCGCCCGATCGTATAATTTACCATGTTCCCCAGGATCGCGGCCGCGGCAAGGCCTGCCGCCAATACCCCGATGCTAAGGCTCCCCTGTGCGGCAAAAGCTCCCAGCGCGAAGAGCATCGAATCCCCGGGCAGAAAGGGCGTGACGACCAGCCCCGTCTCGCAGAAGACGATCGTAAAGACGATCGCGTAAACCCACGCGCCATAGGTCAGAAACAGTTTGGGCAGCTCGGTATCAAAGTGCAGAAGATAGTCCATAAAATGATCGGACGATCTTATCCGGCCTGCGCGCGATCCACAATCCCAATCGCAGGTGACTCTTCTACCCCCCCCCTCCCCAAAACCTGTTATAATACACCCACGTCATACCATGCCCGTTATCTCTCCTCATAATTCCCACGCCCCACGAAATTCCTTCGCCCTCCAGAAGCCGGATGTCCGTCCATATTGTTTGCCACGCCATAGCCGCCTGGCGCGTACGCGGGTCCACCATGTCCATAAAGTCCACTACGTCCACCGTTCCCCTTCCTCCCGTGTCTCCCAGAATTCCCATGCCCACTTCTCAAAAGAGAGCGTTACTACCTGCCTAATATCTATCAGGCAACTGTTTCACTTGGGTTGCCTCAAAATATTCGGAGGAGAATCACTGTGGAGCAGTGATTTTGCAGTGATATTTCCGAAGCCATTCCCTTGTGACAACTAGATAACATTTTTGCCTTATAAAATCCGGTTCTTTGACAGTCAAAATCTGATGGGTCCTCTGAGGCAACTTTCGCGCGGCCATCCAATCGCAAAATAACCCTTGCGGTAGGAGATTTTATTCTATAAGTACATCTTAGCAATATAGATATTATGCTTAAGAAACTTGCCGGTAAGATAGAAGAATATTTCGAGTTCTCCAGGTATGGAACGAATTGGAGGACGGAGCTGCTGGCGGGTTTGGCCACCTATCTGAGTTTGGCCTATATTTTTATTGTGAATCCTTCTATCTTAAGCAATGCCCACATGGACATTAGCGCGGTACTTTTTGCCACCGTTATCGCATCGGGGCTTACTACTATTGCGATGGGGCTGTGGGCCCGACTGCCCTTTTGTGTAGCACCCGGCCTGGAGATGGATGGTTTTTTCGCCTTTGTTGTTGTGGGGACCATGGGTTTGACGTGGCAGGAGGCATTGGGCGCAGTTTTCTGGTCGGGGGTTCTTTGCGTGATCTTCTCGGTGAAGGGGATCCGACAGCATATCATAGATGCCATACCCGATGGACTGAAAAAGAGTATGGCGATTTCCGTTGGCGTGTTCGTTTTCACAATAGGACTCTATCTGGCTGGGATAGTAGCTTTCAACAAGGGTGCCATAAGCAGCATAGCTATTCATGGCACGCCCAAAGAGATATCGTTACTGGTTGGCCTTGTACTGTCGGCTGCCCTTGCGTACAAAAAACTCCGTTTCCCGGCGGGAATACTGGTGGCCATAATTGTGTGCGCTTTCTACTGCAACAGTCAGGGAATCGTGCAGGCTGCCCCGGCCCATTTCTCAAAAGAAATGTTTTCCGGTGTTCTCAAGCTGGACGTGATTCCTCATTCCTTGAGAGTTATCCCTGTTTTTCTAGTGTTCTTTCTGATAGACTTCTACGGGAGCATAGGAAAGTTCGTTGGGTTGACGGCTTCAACCAATCTTGTTGATAAAAAGGGGAATCTGGCGAGATTTGGAAATGCGCTGTATGTTGACGGGGCTGGAACAATCGGTAGCGGACTGGTTGGCACTTCCAGCGTGATCACCTATGTTGAGAGCGCGGTAGGTATTTCAATGGGGGGTAGAACAGGCGTAGTGGCAATTGTTTGCGGTCTCCTGATGTTGCTGAGTCTTGTCTTTACGCCACTCGTCGGACTTGTTCCCGTGGAAGCAACATCGGGAATTCTTTGCTACGTCGGTTATCTGCTGTTTTCTTCCGCCTTGAAGGACAAACACCTCTCAAGACCGGATTTTGCGATTATTGCCCTGATGGCTGCCGTGACCTTCGCTACATTCAATCTTGGGCAGGCAATGGCGCTTGGTTTTCTGGCTTACACGGTAGTCCATTTCTATAAGGTTTTCCGCGGGAATATGAAAATCAACTGGTGGCTTGCAGGCTCCACAGTAGCGGTGATTTTAAGCGTGATCTTGCAGTACATCATTAAATAGCCGGATGGATTTTATTCGCATACAAAACCCCTGCCTTTAGACATGGGATATGTGTCAATGTATTCGTTAAACTCTATACCATATCCTCCCTCCCGTACTCCCCTCCCCAAAACCTGTTATAATACACCCACGTCATACCATGCCCGTCGTCTCAGCTTATAATTCCTTCGCCCCACGAAATTCCTTCGCACTCCAGAAGCCGGATGTCCGTCCATATTGTTTGCCACGCCATAGCCGCCTGGTGCGTATGCGGGTCCACCATGTCCATAAAGTCCACTACGTCCACTGTTCCCCTTCCTCCCATGTCTCCCAGAACTTCCATGCCCGCTTCTCAAAAGAGAGCGTTACTACCTGCCCAATATATATCAGGCAACTGTTTCACTTTGGTTGCCCCAAAATAGCCGGAGGAAAATCGCTGTGGAGCAGTGATTTTGCAGTGATATTTTCGAAGCCATTCCCTTGTGACAACTAGATAACCTTTTTGCCTTATAAAATCCGGTTCTTTGACAGTCAAAATCCGATGGGTCCTCTGAGGCAACTTTCGCGCGGCCATCCAATCGCAAAATAACCCTTGCTGCAGGATGCTTTGTGTTATGAGCAAATTAATCAGAGAGAAGGATTAATTTCGCTCGGGGTAGAGACCAGCTTTCCCCAGAGTCACTTCTGCAAACGCAAGTGTTGCCGCAAGTTGTTTCCCCTCTTTTGCCGGATAGAATCGCAATCTTGTGTGGGGAATCAGTTTTTTTACGTCGATGCCTCTTGGCGTGCCGTGACTGTACCGTGCCAGAATATCCAAAACTGGCGCAATATCTTCCTTGAAACCGTGGCTACCTAAATAACACTTACGTGCCAATTGACCCGCCAGTCTTTTGGCCTCTCCAATTTCCAGTGTGCCCTGAGAAGATTTTGGGCCATTGGTGCTGGCCTTCTTATGACCTGCATCCAGTTTCGCCCCAATCATCCGGCTCATAACTTGGCATGGGATTGATGTTATGGGAGCAATCCTCTTTGCGCCTAATATTCTTTCAAGTCCGACGCCCCTGACAACTGCCTCTGTTATTTTTTCCAATCTTTCCCCCATTTCTTTGAATGCTCTCGGATCCTCAGATTTCCAATTGAATGTCCAATCGTGATGATGTACTTCACTCATCCATGCTTCGGCAATTGCAATTCCCTCGACTCGCTGTTTTAGCAGATCGGCTATGTTGGTCTGTGAGAGAACGCCAAGTATTCGAACCATGCTCTCAATGCGGTTTTGGGATACAGTTTTTGATGGCATACGCAATTCAATATAACCTTTGCCTAACTTGAGTCAATCGAAGTTTCTCACGCCTTTGCAGCCAGCATCTGGTCGACAAAACGTACAAATTGAGGGGGTTGGCAGCTCAATCGTAAAGACCGGCCCTTCCCTGGTGTTTCGCGCGGAGATTTTCCCTTTGTGGGCCTCCACTATCTGCCTGCATATGTTAAGCCCCAGCCCCGATCCGTCCTTTCTCATGCTTCTGCCCTTCACAAAGATATTTGCTACTGCCGGCAGCGGCCTGCCTGTGTTCGAAATTTTGACAACGGCCTGCCTGCCCCTGACCCGCAGGCTGACGCCTATGACAGTCCCACTCTTGTTTATCTGCGCGGCGTTGAGGAAGATGTTCATCCACAGCTCAATGAGCGCGTATGGATCCGCCTTGAGCTGGCAGTCTTTGGGAAGATCGAGGCGCAGTTATGCTTTCTTTGCCTGCACGGAGACGATGGCCCACGCAACATTGATGGTCTGGGCGAGGGATACCCTGGTTTTTCCCGACTCTCCCAGTTGCCGCAGACGCTTCATGATACCGATGGCGCTATCCAAGCACAAGAGCGCGCACTGCAGGGCTCTGGCCGACTTGGGATTCTCTTTGACTTCGATCTTTCCCTGCAGAAGTTCCATCGACTGTCTGGCAGCCCCGATCGGCCCGGCCAGTTCGTGCGCAAAAAGCGCCGCTATTGTCTGTGTTTGCTCTTTTAGTCCCATCGCATAACATCAAAAGACAGCTGGAAAGAAACGTCAATGGACTTCGCGAAGGAACTTTACAAGAGAATCTGGATTTTGGACGGGGCCTACGGCACCCGCTTCCAAGACTTGGGGCTGGAAGAGGAGGTCTACCGTGGCAAGCTTCTGCGCGACCACCCGATTCCGCTCAAGGGCAATCATGACCTTCTAAACCTGAGCGTTCCTGAGACGGTCCGGAAAATTCATGATTCGTATATTGCAGCCGGTGCGCGGATCCTAAAGACGAACACCTTCAACTCCAGCGTCATCTCGCAGTCCGATTACAAGACCGCCCATCTCTCCTCCCAGATGGCGCTTCAGGGGGCTCGTATTGCGCGCGCTTCAGCCGACGCGTCATCTGAACAGGTTTTCGTGGCCGGTGATATCGGCCCCACCAACAAGACTCTCTCGCTTTCCCCCGACGCCATGCAGCCGGGATACCGCGCCGTTTCCTTCAGGGTCTTGGAAGAGGCGTATTTCGACCAGATGTCAGCCCTGAAGGAGGGTGGCGTGGATCTCTTCCTGGTTGAAACAATCTTTGATACGCTCAACGCCAAGGCCGCCATACACGCGTGGAAACGCCTCTCCGAAAAGTCCGGACGACTGCCCCTGTGGCTGAGCCTGACGCTCTCCGACAAATCCGGCAGAACACTCTCCGGACAGACGCTCGAGGCCTTTTGGACTTCCATAGAGCACGCGGGAGCCGATGTCGTGGGGCTTAATTGCGCCCTGGGCCCCCGTGCTATGCTGCCCTATCTGCGCAATCTGGGACGCTTGGCCACCTGTGGAGTCGGCTGCCATCCCAACGCGGGGCTGCCCAATCCTCTGGGCGGTTATGACGAGAGTCCCCAAACGATGGCCGAGGCTGCCAGGCAGATGGCGCAGGAAGGTCTCGTCAATATAGTCGGCGGCTGCTGCGGCACTACTCCGGAACATATTGCCGCCATCGCCAAAGCGGTTGAGGGCTTGGCACCGCGCAATCCCCTCAGGAGGCACCAGACAGGATTGCGCCTCAGTGGTCTGGACGAGCTTTTTCTGCCATCGCAGGGGGCGGCCTTTGCTTTTGTGGGGGAGCGGACCAATGTCTCTGGTTCTCCGGCCTTCGCGGCGGCGGCGCGGAAGAATGATCTGGGTGCCTGTCTCAAGGTGGCTTTGGACCAGGTCAGGGGAGGGGCAAATCTTTTGGACGTCAGTTTCGATGAGGCAATGCTGGACAGTCCGGATCTGATGGGGCGCTTCCTGAACCTGCTGGCCTCCGAGCCGGAGGTTGCCAGGGTTCCCCTGATGATCGACAGTTCAAACCTCGAAACGATAGAAACCGCCCTCCAGTCAACCCAGGGCAAGTGCGTGGTGAACTCCATCAGCCTGAAGGATGGGGCGGAAAAGTTTCTGGCAGCTGCCCGCCTGATTCAGCAATACGGGGCGGCTGTGATCGTCATGGCCTTCGATGAACAGGGCCAGGCCGTGACGGTGGCCAGGAAGGTCGCCATCTGCCGGAGGGCCTACGAGTTGCTGACGAAAGCGGGTTTTCCGGCGCAGGATATTATTTTTGATCCCAATGTCCTGGCCATAGGCACGGGAATGCCGGAGCATTCCAGATATGCGATGGAGTTTCTCGACAGCCTTCCCAAAATAAAAGAGGCCTGTCCGGGGGTGAGGCTTTCAGGAGGCGTCAGCAACCTCTCTTTTGCCTTTCGCGGGCAACGAACAATACGGGAGGCCCTCAACGCCGTCTTCCTGAGTCACGCCATCGCGGCGGGGCTGGATATGGGGATTGTCAATGCGGGGCTTATTATTCCCGTGGAATCAATGGATCCGGTGCTGCGGGAGCTTTGCGAGGACTTGGTCTTCAATCGGCGGGCCGATGCGACAGACCGGCTGCTGGAATATTCAGGCGGCGCTCTGCAGAATCCTGCCGTTCTTTCCAGGCGCGCCCAATGGCGGGAATGGCCGCTGGAAAAAAGGCTCAGATATGCCCTTGAAAACGGGGAGGATGGCTATGTGGAAACGGACGCGCGGGAGGCGCTAAAGGCATACAAGAGCCCCCTGCAGATTGTTGAAGGCCCGCTGATGGACGGCATGAGGCGGGTGGGGGATCTCTTTGGCGAAGGGAAGATGTTCCTGCCACAGGTGGTGAAGTCGGCGCGCGTGATGAAGCTTTTTGTCGAGGTCTTGCGGCCCTACATGGAGAGGGATGAGGCGCGCAGGCAGGGCCGGGTCCTCCTTGCGACCGTCAAAGGCGACGTCCACGATATCGGGAAGAACATCGTCGGGATCGTGCTGGAGTGCAACGGTTACGAGGTGATCGATTTGGGCGTCATGGTGCCCTTCGAAAAGATACTTTCGGCGATCAAGGAGCTGCGCCCAGATATTGTCGGCTTCAGCGGACTTATCACCCCGTCTCTGTCGGAGATGGCCTGGAACGCCCGGCAGATGCAGAAAGAAGGCATAGCTTTGCCGATCCTGATCGGAGGAGCGGCCACTTCAAAGCTTCACACGGCGGTCAAGATCGACCCGGAGTACGCGGGCCCCGTGGCCCACGTGTTGGATGCCTCAAGGGTGGGGGAGGTCTGCCACAAGCTGCTCTCTGCGGACGAACGCGATTCATACTCCCGCGAGTTGAAAGCCTCGTACGCAAAACTGCGCGAGGAGTTTTTCAAAAAGACTCCCCTCAGGGCGTGCGCCATTTCCGACTCCAGGGGACGCGCCGCCCGCGTGGAGCCCTCTCCCCGTCCTGCTCCCCGAAAGAGCCCGGTGCTTTTGAATCCCCAGTTGCGCCCGCTCATGGAGTTTATCGATTACTCGCCCCTCTTTTGGGCGTGGGGTCTCAAGGGCGTCTATCCGCAGATATTGGAAAATCCCGAGGCTGCCAGGCTTTTCGCCGATGCCCAGAAGATGCTTTCGGTCATGGACGGGAAAGTCCATCCCAGCGGAGTCCTGGGCTTTTGGACGGCCTGGCGCGAGGGGGACGACGTGAGAGTCCTTTCCGAGTCGGCCGAAGAGGGTATTTTTCATTTTCTGCGCCAGCAGCGTCCGGACGAAACGGAAGTGGAACAGCCCTGCCTTTGCCTGGCTGATTTTCTCTCGCCACGCAGCGGAGAGGACAGCCTGGGCGGGTTTGTGGTGAGCGCCACGGATTCAGTTGACCGGCTGGCCGCGCAGTTTAGGGGAAAAGGCGACGACTATTCGGCGCTTCTGGCAAAGGCGATGGGAGACAGGATTGTCGAGGCCTTCGCGGAGTACGCGCATCTGCAGGCCAGGCGCCTGTGGGGTATCGAGGAGGTTGGGGTGCGGCCAGTAGATTGCCAGCAATCGGGGGATGGGGCCGGAGTCCCCATAAACATTACCCCCTCCCAGAGGGAGGGGGTAGGGGTGGGTGTAAAAATACCTGCGAATTATATAAACGACCTTATCTCCGGCAAATATCAAAGCATCCGCCCCGCCATCGGCTATCCTTCGATTCCCGACCACAGCGAGAAAGCACTCCTGTGGAAGCTCCTTGATGCCGAGACCGCGACGGGCGCGCGCCTTACGGAGAATTACGCCATGAGTCCGGCTTCCACCGTCTGCGGGTTGTATTTTCACCACCCCCAGGCCAAATACTTCAATGTGGGCAAGATCGGCGAGGACCAGCTTGCCGACTACGCCGCCCGCAAAGGCTGGACCCTTGACGAGGCGCGGAAATGGCTCTCGGGGGTGCTGTAGGACATGATTGCTGATTTGCTTTATTTGAACTGCATGATATTTTAAGATGTTTTCGTTATGGACAAAGTTGTAACTCCAAAAATTTCCCGCAACCGGCTTCAAGATCAGAAGGGATTGTTATCCGTGGAAACTCCCGTTGTTTTTGCCAATGGGACGTCCCTGTACAAGAGATTGGCAAGAGAATACATCGTTCATAAGAAGGGTTTTTTTTATATTGGGCCCTTCGGGCGTGGGGAAAAGTCATTTTTATAGAAATCAAAAGCCAAATGAAAGACATTGGATCGATGCCGATAGAGTCTGGCGTTGGGCCAAGTCCATGCCCAGTGGCGCATGGTGGAAAAGCCTTGAAAAAATAGAAGAGGTGGAGCAAAAGTGCGATGTTATTACTTTGCAGGCCAGAAAATTGGGGTTCTGGCTGATCGGGTCCGCAAACAACTGGCTTAGGCCAGACGCCATAGTTATCCCTCCATGGAAAACCCACGTGAAATACATAAAAATGAGGGAGCGTAACTATGACGGAGGCGCCCGGTCAGACTCCAAGTCATTGGCGCAGGTCCAATGTCATAGAAGATGGATTCTCTCCTGGGCAAGAAAAGGCGTTCCCCGGTTTGATTCCGTCGAGGACGCCGTGAATTACCTGGTGGGCTGATCTGGCTGACCGTAGCAGCGGGCTTTGTCGCGCAGAAGCATGGGTATGGAGAAACTGTTTTCTCCAAGCTGCGTTTTTGCGCTTCTTAAATCTGGGGCAACCTCTATGACAATGCCTCCCTTTTTTTCTGCGGGTACCCATAACACCGCGGGTTTGTGCCCAATGACGGCGCCTTTGACCCACGGGCTGATGGTATCGTATGTGCCAACTGCCCACACAATGAGTCTTTTGCCTGGGTTTTCTTTATGATATGTAGCCGCAAATCCGAGAACCATTTTCTTTAAAGCCGCATTCATTCTGCGTGCTATACCATTGGGGCCTTCCGCTCCAAGTCTGGCTCTCGTTTTGGCTTCCGTATCATCTTCCAGCACAGCCCAAAACTTTTTGGGACCGTATTTAGTGACCAAGTGCTCTACAAATTCCTGATTTTTGCAGGTCAAATCATTCAGCCCGCTTTCAGCCTCCGGCTTTCCTTCTGCGTTCAACAACTGTGAACCGTCAAGTCCCTGTCTGACCATGGATGCTTGTATGCCTGCAATTATCCTCTCAGCGCTCTCATAGGTGCGGCTGTGCTGGCTATTCTGCCCATTGGGCGTGATCAAAGGGGCTTTGCTGGCAAAGACAATGACTTCGACGGATTCGCGCTGGCTGGCGTCAAGCCGCCTGTAAATCCCGTCCATGAAGCCGCTGGATTGTTCTTCGATGGCCTGGGCTTCGGCGGGAACGAGCGCTCCGTAACTTGGTGAGGCCGGGTCAGCTCTGTCGTCCTTAGCGTTGACCTGCAATACAAGAAGAGTGCCGCCTTCCGGCAAATCCCGCGGCGTTAAATCCACAATCTTAATTTTGGCTATGGGATCTTTGGGGTCAGCAGGCGTGGGTAATTCAGGCCGAAAAGGTTTCTTCATATGTGCCTTGAACTATGATATTTTTTTGCCTTTTTGCAAGTGGTATTGCAGGAAGGCAGAATTACTTGTATAATAGTTTGTGTTCAAAGAGCTTGCGAATATTGGAAACAAGCAGAAATGAAGAAAACAAAAGAAACAGTCGCTTACTTTGGCTTCGGCACCAACCGGGATTTATCCATGATGCAGCACATGATAGGCAGGAAAAAGATAAGGGGCCAACATGGACAACTGCCCGGTTATGAAATTACCATCCAGCGGGCTGATCAGTTCAGGACGCAGAAGTTGCCGACAAGCCCGCTTCCCAACAAGTCCCCACGTGATTTGATTATGAACACCTGGGGGCCGGGATTTGAGATGTATACCTCAAGACCCAATCCGACCGGAGTAGCGTATGGAACCATCTGGTACGTTACGCATGAAGAACTTGAGCTGGTGCGCGAGTGGGAGATAGTCGATTACGGATGCCAGGAAGATGCCTATGGGGTGGCTATTACGGATGAGGGAGAAAAGGTGGAAGTGATCACCCAGAGTTTTTTAAGACCTGCGGAAATTGATAGAGTAGTAGTGGGGGATGATTATGAGCCCTATATTTGGGATAAGAGGGAGATGTTGAAGATGGCGGACAAACTCCGTTTGGAATATCTAGAAAGAAAGCGCAAGGGATTGAAGTAGAAATGATTGTTTTTTCTCTTGACTTTATGGGTATAAATGATAGAGTTATGCTATTATGGATCGTAAACAACAAAGAACTACTCGCGCCTTGAATTCAGGTTTAAGGCTCTCTGACCTATCGCATCCTCATACGCCGGAAGGCGCTTTTGAGCGTTCGATTGATGCCATGGCCTTCTGTATGGAGCGGGATGTAGAGGAATGGCACAGAAAACACCCCGGGAAACCCGTCCCCGTGCATATTTTCGGATAGTTTGGATTTTGAAGGAACCCCGTGTAGAAGCATGGGATATTTAATTTACCACGTATTCCCAGCCCGGCTGCCAGGCTTTCCTCATGCCCGCCATTTTAATGGTGGGTGCTGGATTCTCCCAGGTAGACTGCATGGGTCTAGGCGGTATGTCCAGCGGGGGTCACCCCGTCCGCCTTCACCTGTTCCCCTGTTTTGCCGAATCTGCGTTCGCGGGTGGAGAATTCGCGAATGATATTTTCAAACTCCTCCTCCGTGAATTCCGGCCATGGCGTGGGGCTAAAAAACAGCTCGCTATAGGCGGCCTGCAGCATCAAAAAATTGCTCAATCTCATCTCTCCGGAACTGCGCAGAATCAGATCCGGATCCGGCAGTCCCGCCGTATCAAGATTTCCCGCGATCGACTCCCACGTGACAGGGTTGCCGGCGGCAATCAATCTGTTTGTTACCCGCGTCATCTCGTCCCGCGCGGAGTAGTTGAGCGCCAATACCAGCGTCCTGCGGGAAAAGTCTTTGGTGGTTTCCAGACTTTTGCCCAGCTCGGCGCGGGTGGACTCCGGCAGCTTGGAAAGATCCCCTATGACCTGAAGACGGGTCTGTTTTTTTATCATGTAAGCGCGCTGCGCCTTTAAAAAAGTTTCGAGAATAATCATGAGTCCCTTGACCTCATCGGCCGGCCGCTGCCAGTTCTCTGTCGAAAAGGCGTAGAGAGTCACTATTTCAACCCCGAGCTGATCCGCTTTCTCAAGAATTTTGCGCGCGGTTTCAGCCCCGCGGCGGTGCCCTTCCAGACGCGGCAGCCCACGGGCTTTCGCCCAGCGGCCATTTCCGTCCATTATGATCGCCACATGGCGCGGAACGCGGGGGGCTGGGGAATTCTCTCCTGTTTTGGCTTTCAGCACAAGGAGCCTATGATAGCACTTTTGGTTGCATTTCTTCAAGCTGAAAGTGAGGTTGCCACAAAGCGGGTTGCGCGCGTAGGATAATCCCATGTTTACATGGCGCGATCAGTTCCCCTGTTTCAAGACCAAGGGTTTCCCCAGTGCCTTCCTGGATAGCGCAGCCAGCGCCCAGAAGCCCGCGGAGGTTATGCGGGCCATGGAAAGGGCCGCGACCGAAAACTACGCGAATATCCACCGCGGCGTCCACGGACTGGCCGAAGCCGCCACGGCGTCCTATGAGGCGGCCCGCGATGCCGTGCGCAACTTTATCGGCGCGGGCTGCCACGACTCCGTTGTTTTCACGCAGGGCGCCACCGCCTCGATCAACCTGGCGGCATATTCTCTTGGAAAAACGGTTTTCAAAAAGGGCGACACAATACTGGTCAGTTCTCTTGAGCACCACGCGAATTACCTGCCGTGGCTGAGGCTCGCGGAGGAGCTGGGAACGCGGCTCAAAGAAATCCCCATCACCCCGCAGGGTGACCTGGATATGGCGGCATTGGAGGCCGGGCTCAAATCTGGCGCGAAGCTCCTGGCCATTACCTATGCTTCCAATGTTCTGGGGACGGTGCCCGCCCTGAAGGAGATCATCGCCTTGGCGCATTCCCACGGCTGCATTGTGGTGGTGGATGCCGCGCAGGCGGTCGCCCATATGCCTGTGAGCGCCCAGGAACTGGACGCCGACCTTCTTGCTTTTTCGGGACACAAGCTTTACGGACCGACCGGAATAGGCGCGCTGTTTGTCAAACCCGAGATCGCCGAGAAAATGGCGGTCTGGCAGGTGGGAGGGGGCATGGTCAACAAGGTGGGCGAGAGCTTTGAGAAAACCACTTGGGCGCCCTTCCCCTATCGCTTCGAAGCGGGCACTCCTCCCATCATAGAGGTGGCCGGCCTCAAGGCGGCGATTGATTTTGTCCAGAAGATCGGCTTCAAGAGAATAATTGAACACGAAAAGGAGCTTCTGGCGTATGCCTTGAGCCGTCTGGAAAAAATTCCGGGGCTGAAGCTCTATGGCGCTCCCAGCCGGAGGATCGGAGTCATCTCCTTCAATCTTGGGGAGGCTCATCCGCACGACGTGGGCAGCATACTGGGCGCTCACGGGGTTGCCGTAAGAGTGGGACATCATTGCGCGCAGCCGCTTATGAAGGAGCTGGGGATCATGGGCTGCGTGCGCGTATCGCTGGGGCTCTACAACAACAAGTCCGATATCGATCGGCTGATCGGGGGTCTGGAGTTGTGCGGGGAAAGGCTGGTGTAGCGTGTCTGACGATCCCCTCGACGAGTTGTATCAGACCATCATCATGGAGCACTCGCGCCATCCGCGGCACTTCGGACGCGTGGAGGCGGAGGGTTGCCGCTGCGTGGAGGGCTTCAATCCCCTCTGCGGGGATCAGATGGGCGCCTGCGCGGTTGTAAAGGATGGAAAGTTCGAGCTGCTTCACTGCATGGGACAAGGCTGCGCGATCTCGAAGGCTTCGGCTTCCCTCATGGCGGAGGCTCTCCAGAACCAGACCGTGGAGCGTTTCCACGAGCTTTTTGGGATACTCAATGCCGCGCTCAAGGGCGATGAGGCGGCCCTTGCGAGGCTTGAAGAATTGGGAGATCTTGCGGCGTTGGCGGGCGTCAGGCACTATCCCGCCCGCGTCAAATGCGCGACATTGGCCTGGCAGGCTCTCAAGGCCGCCCTCGAAGGTCAGGACGGAACGATCGATGCCTGATTTAGCGTATCACCGCCCGGCCAAAGATCAGTTTGGCAATTTCTCTTTTTGCCTCAAAGAGACTGGCAGGGGCTTCGTAGGTAAAGACGATAATTTTGGGACCCTGTATGACAAAATATTCCTGCCGACGTATATTACCCAGGGTATAATTCACCACGTCCGGCTTGTCGCTGAGAATCATCATATCATCCGTGAACGTCTTATCGATGGTACTGCTTATATCAGTGGCGCCTTTTATCTGTAGTCCCAGAATGTAGTTTTTAAGTGTGTTTGTGGTCAGATCCGGCATCCAGGTTCCAATGTCAAAGACCGTGATGCCAAGACGGATGGAGGGCTGTTCGGGATAGATCAAGGTGGCGTTCCAGTTGGAATCGCTGGTTGCAATCGAGAACTTTCCAAGATAGGTCAGGTCCAAGTTGACCCCGTTGACATTCAGCCGGAGATTCCGCATGGAGCCTCCTTCGCATTTTACCCAGACTTCGCCTGTCTTGGCGGGAACGCGCGGGCTCGCGGGCCAGTAGACGGGATCGGCCATGAGCGAGGTGGCGCTCACGAGAAGAATTGAAAGGATGTATCTCATATGCAAATTCTACCAGTAGTTGGAGTCGGCTTTCAAGTTGCTCATGGCGGCGTTCCACTGCGCCGCGGTCATCTCGGTATAGTTGATCCTCTTGTAGGTGCGGGAGTTGGGAGTGCCGGGCGGGTAGGTGCCTCCCGCAAAGACGCTGGAGAAAGACCAACTGCGGATGGGGGGATTATAAAAATTCCCCCCGGTGCCAGGCCAGGGTTTGGTGGCTATTTCGCTTTGGAAGAGCCCCACCATGGATCCCTGGTAACTGAAGGTACAATTGGTCCAGTTTTCCAGAAAGCGCGGGAAGTTCTCAACCCCTCCGCTATAGGTGTCATTCCCGCCAAAGTTCGATGGTACAATTCCCGTTAGAAATGCTGCGTTGATTTCTGTAAGGGTGGAAGCGTTGCGGCTCGATAGTGATTGGTTGCTGTTCGAGTTTAACCAGTTGTTGCTTAAAACTGTTATCGAGTCGGCGGCGATGGCGGCGGGCGGCATATTGGTGATGACGCCATTGCCAGAGGAATTGTAATTCCCCTGAATGTAGAGCGGTGCGTCGGTGGCAATAGTAGTACCGGGAGTGCTGCTGGCAAAATTTGGGTTTGGGATGGTGGCGCCACTGGTCAGCTCAACCGCGACGCTTGAGGCAGGGATGCCAACGTCGTCTGATCCCGTTCCTGAATGCTGGGTGACAATGCCATTGGCCGCGCCATTATTTATTCCACTGCCGTTCTGTATGTAAACAATGCCATTCCACCAGGTAGAGGGAGGAGCGGCGGCTGTTCCGCTGCTGTTTGTGCCGGTCCAGCTGTTGTTGCCAATCGCAGCAGCAAGGTTGGCCATGTTGATCTGTACCAATGAATATCCGGTGCCTTGCCGGTAGTCGTATATCCCTGTTTTGACAGTCCCTGTCGATCCATGCGATCCTGTATTGGTTGCGTATGGCTGTGTGGAGATAATGTTGGAAGTCCCAGGAGTGTAGTTTAATGTTGTTACAATAGGATTGCCGTCCGTGCCGTACTGAAGAGTGCCGTCTGAGTTTCTCGCGTATGTTTCCATTGTTACTTTGGGTGTGTTGGTGTTCGAGGTGACGTTGCTGTTTCCGCCTGATGACGCGTTGCTGACGACAAGCGTAAGTCCCGCCTGGTATGCGAATTTCTGCTGTTCGACGGGAGCGTTGTATATCCCCGAAGCGATATTGGCTGGCGTGTTGGCTACCACCGGATCGATCAGCTGGTAACCATAGTTGAGATCGTTGGTTGAGCTTCCCGTGGCAGGCACGTAGTTTTGAACCGCCACCGGTTCCTCCGTGGGCACGCCAAAAAGGGACGTCTGCACGTTGCCTCCCCACAGGGAGGTCGCCTTCTGATAGAAATTCGACTGCGTGCTGTCCTCCCATGTCCCGCTTTGGTCCATGGAGACCAGCGTTCCCGAAGTGTTTTCAAAACTGACGTCCCCGCCCGATCCGGCATTGGGCCAGTTGACCCCGTGATAGAGGCTGGCCGAGGTGGTGACGGGCCCGTCAAAGTTGAGCCCGTTGCTCGAAGCGACGTAGATATTCTGATTGCTGTGCACGGGACCGGTGACGGTCATGGCAGGGCCTGGTGCCAGTTCCATGTTCATGTTGTAAAAGATGGCGTTGGCAAAAAGCGGGGAGTCGCGCACCTGCAGCTGTTCCTGCGCGTAGACGGTGGCTTTGTGCCCCTGGAAGTTCTGGGCGGTGGCCTTGCCATACACCGTGACGGTCCTCGTGGTGATATACTGGTTCTTGAGCGGATCATACTCCTCGCCGGGATTGGATCCATTGATGAAGGTCGGAGAGCTGTTTGGTATCACTCCTCCCACGACATCGGTTGTGCGGGCATTCCACTGGGAAGTGCTGGTGGGGCTATAGCTGGGGACTGTTGTCGGACCTGGTGTTAGGATGATCTGGCTGGAGTTCCACGCTCCGGTGTTTCTTCCGTAGGTGGTGAAGAACTGCGCTGGCAGGCTCAGGGGAGAATTCAGCGGTGAGAGGCTGCCGTAGGCGAGCGATTTGTTGGTCCCGAAACGCTGCGTCAGCTGCGCGAAGCCGTACTCAATCGCGGCTGAGGCGGCGTTTTTGGCGTCCAGCCACACGTATTCGTCCAACTCTCGGCGGTGCTCATTGAGGTTGAGCTCGATGATGGAGTCGACGAGGAGCCCCAGTGTGATGATGACAAACAATACCACCCACACGGCCACGCCTCTGTCTCCGGCTGGTACTTTTGACTGTATGCGGTTTTTCATCTGTTTATCCTCTGGGCGCGATGGTCAGGTTGAGCGCGTTTGTCACCTGTTTTGGCGAGCCCTGAATGATGTTGGCTTTTATCATGACGGTCGATGTCTGATAGTAATAAAACATACACCCGCTGGATTCTCCCTTGACATATTGGGCCACCTTGGGGTAGGCACCGGTATAGCTAAGCGAGCTGATGAGGGCTTCGGGAGTGTTGGTGCTGGTGCTTACCGCCGGCGAAAAGGTTTTGGTGAACTTGTACACGGGGCCGTTGCCAGTGGCGTCCGGCATACGGAAATATCCGACCAATTGCGTGATGTCGTCTTGGTTCAAAGAGCTCCCTCCCAGGCTGGCGTCGGGCACCGTGGTGACAAAGAGCACAAAGTCCCCGCTTGAACCAACGGGCAGCCGGTTCGCGGCGCTTGCCCGATTCGTGGGATTGAAGCTTGTGTATACATAGCAGACTTTCGAGCTTCTGCCGACGCTCTCCATCTCCCCGATCAGCTGCCGCATATTGTTGGATATCTCCGCCTGTTCGGTGGTCGTGTACAGCGCCTTTGCCGAATCGACCAGGAACATGACAAAAGCCCCGCTGACAAAGCAGGTTATCAGCACGACAAACATGAGCTCTGTTATGGTAAAGGCCCTTCTATGAGTACTCCTGTTTTGATATGCGTATTTCCGGGGGTATACAGGGGGCCGCAGGCCCCCGGATAAATCCCCTCCCTGAGGGAGGGGGTGGGGGGTGGGAGTTGTATGATGCATGAAAATCGTCATAGAATTCTAGTAGTACGTGGGGACGCTGGAACGCACGACCCTGAGCGCGCGTTGATGCGGCACATGGCTGTCGGGGCCCAGCCAACTGTAGGTCATCAGTATCTCTATGGCGCTGACATTCCCGGCATTGGCGTCGGTGCTAAGATCGGTGAGGGTAGGGGTGATATTGAGTTGAAAGGTCTTTTGCGCGGCGCCTGCGCTATTGAGCCCGATGTTGATTGTCTTGGAGTTGTTCTGCGTGGTGATGAGGCTGTCCGCCACTCCCGCGGAACTTTGCGTCGGCAGGGTATAGGGAGAGACGCTGTCTGCGGCCGCCTGAAGCGTGGAGTAGTTCATGGTCAGGAGCTGCTCCATATAATTCGTGGTGGCGGCCAGAGCGGCCCCCTGATAGACGGCGGCGTCGCTGAGTCTGCGCGCCATAATGATGGCCACCCCCAACGAGAGCGCCAGAAGCGCCACGATGGATAGCGATATCATTATTTCTACCAGTGTGAACGCTTTCTTCCTCATGTATTTACAATGAATTCTCTTTACTATACGGTGCAAAAAGAAGCGCGTTAACGGGGCGCTTTTACCCTGCGTTGACGTAACACCCCAGTAGGGGAGTGGGGAGTATCCCCCACGTTTTGATCATTGCTGTTGACCTTCCTCCGGCATTGCTTTTATAATCACGTCCTATGTCAAAAGTCTGTTTCATCACCGGCAAGCACCCCGTCACCGGCGGAAAGATCATCCGCAAAGGACAAACCAAGAAAAGTGGCGGTATCGGCACGCACATTGTCAAGGTGACGAAACGCAAGTTCAATCCCAATCTGCAGCGTGTCCGCGTGATTCTCCCCAGCGGGCAGGTGAAACGCGTTTGGGTTTCGGCCCGCGCGCTCAAGGCGGGGAAGGTATCGAAGGCTCCTATTCGTCCAAAGACGGCCAAGAAATAGTTTTTACGTTTATCTCGTTTCTTTTGGCGAAGGGCTGTGTTGTCCCTGCGCTTCATCCAAAGTAAATTTCGCTAAGCGTATTATGATTCATATCGACGTCTGTGTCTCTCCGTGGAACCCCTCTTATCAGCACCGGTAACAGAGCATATTTTTCACTCGCTCATTATCTTCTGACAGCTAGATGGTCTATATGCCTAATTATGGCCTCCTCAAATCCTCTCATTGCACCCCAAACCAATATCCCATATAAACACCCTATGCCCTTCTCCATCCAACGCTTTTCCTTCGGCAATATGGATAACGCCTGTATTGTCGCTACCGACAAGACTGCCAAGAAACTTGTCATGTTCGACGCGCCTTTTGGTTGCGAGGCTCTTCTAAAGGAATTCCCGGGTTTTGAACTCTCAGCGCTCCTGTTGACTCACGCGCACTACGATCACATTTTTGGCGCGCGGGCCGTTCAGGAAAAGGCCACTCAGGTGCTTGCTCATATCGGAGACGAGCGAATGTACTCTCATCCAGAGGTTATGGCTGCGTGGCTTGATCCCGAGGAGGCCGCCCTTTTAAGCCCTGTCAGGGTGACACGTTACCTGGGCCATGATGAGACTTTTGATATAGCTGGCCTCAAAATAGACGCGCGTCACAGTCCCGGACACAGTAAGGGTGGGCTGGTCTTCTATCTGCCTGAGCTCAAGGCCGCCGTCGTGGGGGACTCTCTCTTTCGTGGTTCCATCGGCCGGACCGATCTGCCGGGAGGCTCGCATGGCGAGCTTCTGAAATCCATCCGCGATAAGATTTTCTCCCTTCCGGACGATACGCGTCTTTTCCCCGGGCACGGGGAAGAGACAACGGTAGGCTGGGAGCGGACGAATAACCCCTTCCTGCAATAATTTTGAGGGGTTGCGGGGAGGAAATTTTCCCTCTACAATGAATCCCATGTCCAAGAAACGCGTCCTCATTACCAGCGCCCTGCCGTATGTCAACGGCGTGAAGCATATTGGCAACATGGTGGGCTCGCTTCTTCCCGCCGACGTCTACGCGCGTTACCGCAGGGCAAGGGGAGACGAGGTGCTTTTTATCTGCGGCACCGACGAGCACGGCGCGGGCATGGAGATCTCCGCCCAGGCCGAGGGCGAGTCAGTGCAGTCCTATTGCGACCGTCTTTACCAGGTCCAGACCGATCTCTACAGGCGTTTCAATCTCTCCTTCGATCACTTTGGCCGCACTTCGCGTCCCCAAAACCACGAGCTTACCCGGCACATGGCTCTGGCGTTGGATAAACAGGGGCTACTGGAAGAACGCGTCATGAAGCAGGTCTACTCGATTGACGACAAACGCTTTCTTGCCGATCGTTACATTGTCGGTACCTGCCCCAACTGTGGCTATCAAAACGCCCGGGGCGATCAGTGCGAGAACTGTACCAAACTGTTGGATCCCACGGACCTGAAGGAGCCGCGCTCGGCCATCTCCGGCAGCAAGAACTTGGAGGTGCGGGAGACGAGGCATCTCTTTCTGCGGCTCTCCGATCCCAGGCTGAATTCCGCCGTCCGAGCCTGGCTGGATACCAAGAAAGACTGGCCGCGTATTGTCACCTCGATCGGCTACAAGTGGCTCGACGAGGGCCTTTCCGACAAGTGCATCACCCGTGATCTAAGTTGGGGTGTCAAGGTTCCCAAACCGGGTTTTGAGAACAAGGTCTTCTACGTCTGGTTCGACGCTCCCATCGGCTATATCGCCGCCACAAAGGAGCTCAGTGACCAGCATCCCGATAATCCCGCCTTCAACTACGAGAGGTGGTGGCGCGAGGATAAGGGGGCTGCCGATATGGAGTATGTCGAGTTCATGGGCAAGGACAATATACCCTTCCATACCATCAGCTTCCCCGCCACCCTCATTGGTACGGGAGAGTCGTGGAAGAAAGTCGACTTCCTGAAGGGATTTTCCTGGATGAATTACTACGGCAGCAAGTTCTCCACCTCACAAAAGCGTGGCGTCTTTATTGATCAGGCCCTTGAGCTTTTTCCCGCCGATTACTGGAGATATTACCTGATGGCCAATGCGCCCGAAAGCGACGATGCAGACTTTAGCTGGGAGCTCTTTGCCATAGCGATCAACAAAGAACTGGCGGATCTTTTGGGAAACCTCTATTCGCGAGTGCACAAACTTTTGGAGACAAACTTCGAAGGCAAGGTCCCGCAGGTTGGCCCTCTCGGTGACGTCGAAAAGTCTACCCTCAAGGCTCTTTCCGATGGTATCAAGACCTATGAGAGCGCGATGAATGAGATCCAGTTCCGCAAGTCCATGCAGGCCCTCTGCGCCCTCTGGAGAATTTCCAACGAGTACATGGAAAAGAAGGCCCCCTGGAAGAGCGCCAAGACCGACAGGCAGGACGCTGCCACTGCTCTGGCGATGGCTGTCAACTTTCTGCGGGTCTTCGCCGTGGTGAGCGCCCCCGTCATTCCCGATAGCTGCGAGAAGATTGCCAAAGGGCTGGGGCTTGCCGATGCGGAAAAGACCTGGCCTGACAATGTTGAGGATAATTTCTTTGCCATTCCCGCGGGCCGCGGCGTCGCCAATATCGGAATCCTTTTCCAGAAGATCGACGCCAAAAGAATTACGGAACTCAAAGCGCAATTCGGAGCGGAGCTTGCCGCAGGAGCCCCCAGGCAGCGCGGAAAAGAGCTGCACATACCGGTAGGGCATAAACAAACGACCCCCGTTCCGGCAAGGACAACTCCATTAAACTTTGTACTCTCTCAAGATGTCACTTCGCTGGGCGTCAGAGTGGCCACTCTTCGCATTGAAGGGGTTACCAACAAGAAGAGTTCTGTTGAATTTGAGGCATTCTGCCGCCAGGAGGTTGCCGCAATCATCCACGATTTGACTTCCGAGAAGATAGCCAATAGTCCAATCTTACAGGGGTTCAAAAGACTTCATGACAAAGTCAAAGCATCCGCTCAAAATGCCGCTTCCGAAAACTTGCTGGAGATCTTGCTTCGCACCAAAAAGCTGCCCCAGATCAACCTGCTGGTTGATATATATAATCTTGTTTCATGCAAGACTCTCTTGGCTCTGGGAGCCCACGATGTTTCAAGGATACAGGGCAATGTCACGCTTCGTCTTGCAAAAGGAGACGAGCTCTTTGTGCCGCTTGGCAGCAAGGAACGCGAGGCTGTTCCCGCCGGAGAATACTGTTATATCGACGACTCCAATGAGGTAATTTGCCGGATGGAAGTGCGCCAGGTGGAGAAAACAAAAGTAACTCCGCTAACTACAGACTGTTTTTACATCGTTCAAGGCAATCAGGCGACATCTCCGGAGTATATCAAAAAGGCCTGTGATGAATTGATGGCTCTTACACAGCGCTTCTGCGGAGGCTCCCCCAAGATACTCCATAAGTGCTGGTAATACCGTCTATTTCCGCTCCCTACGGGAGGGGGTAGGGGTGGGAGTATACCAATGTTGTTTGTATACGCTATATAAAGTAGCGGTTGTATGTAAAATAAATACATTTAAAACTATAAATTAAATAAATTATCTTCTATCTATTTATTTGATTGACATACCGCCCAAGGTAAATTATATCATTAAGTCATGATCACAGGGATGCCGGGATCATTTGATGTCAATCAACCACCGGAAATGGCGGCTCTCAGGGATTTTTTCAAACGCGCCAAGTCCAATGCCAGAGGCGCGATCGCGGCGGGTGTGGTTGGTGGCGCAGCCCTTCTTTTGGGTAGCTTGGATGCCAATGGGCAGGCAGTATTGCCGTCATTGGGCACGCCGTATATTGAGGGAACCAACTTTTGCATCCCCTTCTCGTTCTCCAACGCGACTCCTTCCGGGGATTATGTTTTGGGGGGATCCCCGTCGCTTCCTGTTTCCACCAACTTGGGGATCTGGGAGCCCTGCCAGGTTGTGAATTTCCCCAAATCCCCACTGATGTCGTGGCTGGGACCCGAGGAGTTTGGAGCCTCCGAGCCCAAATGGTTGGGCTTTGCGCCCACCGATTTTGGCGGCAACCCCATTACCAACGGTGTGCTGAAGACGCCCTACAATCCGACCAATCAGCCTTCGATGTATTACAGGATGTACGACATGGACGACTACTTTCAAATCGGCGCGCTCGAAAACGTCCTTAATGGCGGTGACGACCTATGGACTCCCGGCTACGTCAATGTCAGCGGCATTACCAACAATCAAGTTCTCAGCGGCCTCGTCACCGTCAGTGCCTCGACCGATGGTTTTCTAAAGCCACTGGTGGAGGAGCTCTATATTGACTATGGCTACGGCCCCATGCTCTACAGCCAGGCACCGGTGAACAACAACCCATCGGGCAACATGATCGTCAACACCTATAGTCTGCCCGACGGCAATTATGATTTCTGGGTTGGCTTTCGCTTCGATATACCTTCGGAGCTGGCTGCCGACGACGGCCAAATGTGGTCCTACGAGCCGATCAATGTTACCGTTGCCAATAATCCGGTTTTCCAAATTAACAATATCTCTTCGGACGGAAACGGAAACATCAACATAACCGCAGGCGGCCTGCTCCCATCCAGCGGCAAGTGGACTCCCGATTACGGTTATTCCTGGACTGGCGATCAATACATAGTGACCTGGCAGTCGAGCCTGCAGCAGAACTTGATGTTTAACGAGCTCACCCCAATGGCAGTCACCGAAAACGGAAATGTTGTCGGCATTCTTTCCCCCACCAACGCAACAGAGACGCTGAGCATTCCCATGCCAACAAACAGCTCCATGGGCTTTTTTCAACTCATTGACGTGACGCTCTACCCGGCAAACCCGGCCCCCACTCTCAATATCCCTGACAATAGCCTGGTCAGCAACACCATAAACCTCAATCCACAGTTGAAATACTTGGGACCCATCGATTGGGCCAGTCTGACGGTCAACGGAATCAGCTGCGGCGCCATCACCAACGGCTCCAGCAGCAACGGCTGGCAGATCGATACCACACTCCCGCCTTTTCACAACGGCCGCAATGTCGTCACGGTTGACTACCGCGTATGGTCCCCAACGACGGATCCCGACACGGGTGAGTCCACGCTTGGTCCTCAGGACGCCCTGGTTGTCCTCAACAATCTCGTGGTCTCCAATGACTTTACCATCAGTCAGTTTCCAACCGTCTTCACGGCGGGTTTGTCGCAGATGCCCATATCTGTCGATACCGGAACTGCGGGCGGCATTATTACCATCAACGCCTATGACTCAACAGGAACCACCAACTACTGGTCGGCCAGCGGCACCAATACCGGTGCTGGCACCTGGTCGACCAACTGGGATTTGACGGATCCCTCCGGCAATTCAATCCCGTTGCCCGCCGCTGACCAGAACGAGACTCTTGTATTCAAGATAGACTGCAGTCCACTTCCAACAACGCAGGCACAATTCGGTAGGCCTACTCCCGCGATGCGCGGGCCGCGACCTATGGCATCGGGGCAGGGTGCCAGCAAAAGGATTCCGGTTGTCATTCACTCCGATCCCTACCATGGAAACGAGGCCACCTTCTTTGTCGGGTGGAATATGTTCTATCAACCTTATGAGGTCTCAATGTTTGGTATTGCCAACAAGGTTGTTGCATTGGAAATGTCCGCTTATAATGTCTACCCGCAGGATCCTGACGGCTACGATAGGAGTGTTTCCTTTTGGGCAGACCCAACCATTTGGGAAAAAGACCAGGATTCTTTTAATGTAGTCTCGAACTGTTTTATGGGTTATGTGCGTCCTTTTTTACCCATTGGCGATTACATGATCCAGGCGCACGCGGACGGCGTCGGTTTTGGTGGTGGTTATGGCACGAGTATCACTAATTATTGGGACATTAATCTGTTGGACAACTTGTTGGGTGATCTTAATGCCGACAACTTGCGTCATCGTATCAATACCTTTGAGGTCAACGGTTGCGAATCGGCCACCAATCCCGACAACGGTACGGCGCTGCACACGGGTAGCCCTATAGACGAGGCGGCAAGAAACATGACGGTCAGTACCTTCGTTGGCTGGACCGTTAACCTTGATATCGGCGAGCAGGTTATGTGGCCGCCCGGCATTTTCCCCTGGTATGCTATGCCAAACTGGCGTGCCAACTGGATCGACATGGGGCAGGACGATGGATATACCATAGCTGAAAGTATGTCGATGACACTCAACGCGTACTATTCCAATTCCTCGTCTGTCGCAAAGTGGCAGAATCAGTGGCGTTGGATAGGCGGTGGCAATGATCACACCTGGTACAAGTTTGACTGATTTATGAAAAAAACGCAGAAACTTCTGGGACTAGTGGCCGGTGGCACGCTTCTGGCGGGCGCCGTCGCCGTCCTGTTAATTAGTTTTTCTAAAAAGGCCCCCAATACTCTCCTGCAGCCTCCCGTCGTTTCTCAATCCCAGACAGCTTCCCAGCCAGCCTCAACGCCCGTAACTGCGGTGGCGAGCCCGGCCCCTTCCTTGCTGAATCCGCCCAAATCAACCAACTTGCCCGATGTCCGGCCCGTCGTTATGCGCGCCATTGACAGATTGGGGAATGCCGCGCGCGAGTCCGGAATGATTTTTCCACTGACCGATCTTTCGGATGATACACCCGCGGAAACACAGGATCGGATTACGCGGCCAACGCTTGTGACCAATAGCGAAGGGCAAATCAGTCAAGTCGGCGTGCCCTCTGAAGCCGCTACTTTTTATACCAGTATACATACTCCACAGATTGCCTACCTGGTGGCCAGCGCCCCCGACAACAAAGCCTTTGAGCCTGCGGTAGCCCTGATGCAGCTGCGCGGCGAGGATGAGTCGGGCTCTTTGAGAGGTTTCCATTCGATTGCCTCTGCCTCTGCCAAGCGCATCAGCGCCGACTATCATCGGCGCGCTGATCGCTCCCATTACCCCCAGACCTGCGATGTCGGGAGTGCTTTGGTGGCAAGCGAAAATCTTGTGGCCAAGCTCTATCCCGACGGAGAGTTTGCCTATGCGGGCGATGCCACGCCCAAAAGATTAGAGGGCATGAATCTTTATGATTTCAGGTTTACCACGCATTATCGTACCAACGAAGCTTACATCTCCAATCCGACAGCTACAATCTATGTGCAGGTAAGCACTGCCGACCCGGCGCTTGCCGGCACCACCAACCAACCCCTGCTGGTGGGCTATCAGAGGACTGGAGTGATCAACCTGAAAGGCTTCTCGGAGACAGAACTGTCCGAGCTGCGCTCTCCCCTAAAGCCCCGCACGCCGGTTTGGAACGAGGTCATCACCAACGGCAGCTACGATCGTTTCCGTGAGTTTCGGAGACAGGGGGGCTTATACGGCGCTCCCAAGTCTGCCTCCATGATGGGAACAAATAGCCAATCCCCTCCTCATAAAATTTTGACGGATGTCACTTTGGGCCACGCGCGTACGATGTAGCCATTACTCTCTTAAATCCGCTGCTCTTTCATGCTATGCAACCAAGAAACCCCATAGGAGATGCTTCCGGAGAGCTGGGTAGCCTTCGCAGTCCTCACGGGCTTGGTCGTAGATTGACCCGTCTGATGGTTTGGTCTGGATTGGCGGCAGCCATGGTGGTGGGTGTCGCTGCAATTTATTTATTCCTCCCCAATTTTGTCAACCATGGGATCCGGTCTGCCAGGAACGAGCGTATGAAAAGCTATGGGCAGGCCGCCAATGTGGCAGGCGCCATTGAGCAGTTTGAGATGACGACGCATCGCGCGCCGCTCGGCAGCCTCTCCGTCGATCCCAATGCCGATGTGGCTCCAGAGGTCCTTGCGGTTCTCACAAACGACACCAACTATCCGGCCACCGCCAAGCTCAACCCTGATGGGAATGTGTATCTCCACGGCCAACCGTTTGACGTCTGGGGTAGACGGCTGCGCATCGCGGCCAGTCTGGGAAGAGAGGTGGACTCTCATGGCCATAGTAATTTCAACTTTGTTGTGTACTCTACCGGTCCCAAGGGCGCCCTCACGAACGCACAGATGGCTCTCGATGAAAAATTAGGCCGCGAGGTCCTCTGGGTGGGCGGGGGACAATGAATAGCCCATAGCCACACACCAACTCGATTTCATACCCGCCCCGTCAATGGGACGGATGAGGCCCTGGTGAGGAGCTTTGGTAAAATAATCTGGGCCCAGCAGGGTTCGATAATTGCCAGTGGGCAATCGGACATCCAAAGCATTAGCAGATTACCATAAAAGCAGCGCATAAAAAGAACAGTGATTCTGTTACAGCAAATGGCGCTGCCACGTAGGTATTAATATAAGGGCTAAAATGTCCGTTATGATCGCCTGCCCTCCCTTGCGTTATGCCTGAGTCGAACAAGAAGATACTTCTCGTCTCACATGAGACTGAGTTCTCCAGCCTTTTGGCGGGGAATATTGCTGCGGCGCACCCTACTTGGGTCGTCTGCCTTGCATCCGGAGGCAAGGAAGGCTTGGAGCTGTTGAGCAATGGGTCGTTTGATCTCCTTGTGTGTGATCTGCAGTTGCCTGTCCTTGACGGTGTGGCTTTTCTGACGATCGCACGCGAAAGTTCTCCCACGACAATCCGGCTTGCCGTCGGACTGCCACAGAAGACCGATGCGATGCTGAAGGCTTACGCCCTGGCGCAGCAGTGCTTTGCCAAACCGTGTCAGAACGCCTCCCTCATGAAGGTTATCGAAGGCTCTTTGACCAAAGCAGACCAGCTCCGGGATCAGGACCTCAAAAAAGTCCTTCTGTATATTGACAGCTTCCCCGCCATTCCGGTTGTTCACAGGGATCTGCTGGCGGCGCTTGGGAATTCCGTTGCCGGCCTTGACGGGGTTGCTGATCTCATTGCGAAGGATCCCGGTCTAACATCCAAAATCCTGCAGGTGGCAAACTCCTCCTTCTTTGGAAGCCAGCAGAAGATATCGAGCATTATGGAGTCGGTCGCGCTTTTGGGTACCAATATCATCCGTACAATTGCCATCACTTACAAATTCCTGGGGCAGCTCTCGTCTGTGGAAGAAAACAGAGTTCTGCAACAAAGACTGTGGGAGCACAGCGTTGAAGTTTCCAAGATTGCCATGCGTCTTGTGGATGACTTTGGCAGCAAGAGGACGCTCCGGGATCAGGCCTGTACGCTGGCGCTATTGCACGATCTTGGCAAGCTAGTGTTGGCAGATTTCTCCCCCAGGGAGTATGCGGCGGCGGTGAAGGCGTCCCTTGTGAATGGAACGCCTGTTTGGAGGATGGAGAAGGAACACCTGGGAATATCTCATGCCGAGGTGGGTGCCATACTCTTTAGCCTTTGGGGATTGCCAGCAGATATCGTGGAGGCTGTTCGTTTCCATCACGAGCCGAGCAAATGTAGTTTAACCGGACTTTCGACAGAACTGCTTGCGATATTGCACCTCTCTGATCTGATCGAGTACAAAATCAACGCAAGAATGTATGAAGGCCTTCCGGGGATGGATGTTGATTTTCTCAAGGCACAGGGATTGTCTGTAGACCTCCAGTACTGGACTGACTGGATGAAGGTAGTACAATAGCCCCGTTTTTGGGCCCAGCAGGGTTCGAACCTGCGACCAAGGGATTATGAGTCCCCTGCTCTAACCGCTGAGCTATAGGCCCGTGAGAAACGAGCCTATGCCAAAAAGCAGAAGTTCTCAAGCCTAGAGTACCTGTTTCCTGGCCTTGATCAGCTGCTGGGCTATCGAGAAGCGGACTATCCTCTCGAACTCCTCAATCTCCGTGGGGTCCATCTTCTTGGCGGAAGCCAGCGCCGCTTTGGCCCGCTCCTGTGCGTCCTTGATGGCCGCAAGGTCTATGGCGGCGGAGTCGACAGCCCCCTCAACGAGCAAGGAGAGCTTGTCGCCTTTCAGAAGATAAAATCCAGTATCTATGGCATAGACATGGGAGCCTGTCTTGTCCTTGTAGAGCAACTCTCCCGCCACTGTCTGGCCCATAAGAGGCTGGTGGCTGGCGAGGATGGTCAGCTGTCCGTCGATAGTGTCCATGGTTACCGAATCGACGGGAGAGGAGAGGGCGACTCCATCGGGAGTGACGATTTCCAAAAGCAGGGACATAGGGAAAGCCTATTTTGTCGGGACCAGAAGCGCAATTGTTAAATTTCCTGTAAAAATATGACCAATCCAAAGGAGAGGGAATATCTTGTGTTATAGTGGCAAGACCAACCCAAATATACTACTATGTCAGCAAAAAGAGATAGATCATTGGAACACCTCCGCGACAAGCTTGATGTCGCAACACATCCGAGCGCAAGGGCACGCCTGCTAAGAAGGATAGGTACATTGGCAGCCATGCAGCAGGCCGCGCAGACCCGCAGTGGTGCCATAGCGGAAAAGCGTCTTCGCCCCGGCGGCCTATAGCAGCTCCGTTGGCGAGTTGTCGCTGATCTTGGTCGGCGGCAGATGCTTTGGGGATGCTCCCACGCGGGTGGAACGCAGCCGCGATTCATCCTCGACGATCCTGTCGCAGATCTGGTGCAGATGGAGCTTGATCCACCTGTAGGTGGAGCTCTCCGGCGTGTAGTTGGCAGGCCCGACCGCGTTGACGCGCCGGTACTGCAGCAGCATATCAGTCTGGTTGAACTCCGCCTCGTTGGCCGGATTGTATACCGCGAAGGCGGTCCCGCCCTTTGACCTCATCACCGAGAAGGCCGGCACATCGCTGGGCCCGTCCGCGGTGTAGATCATATTCTGGAATGGCACGCGGCGATCCACGTCGGCCATGAAGGAGTTGACATTGATAAGCGGGTTCTTGTTACAGCCTTTGTTGATCTCGGCGATGATCCGCGTCTTGGAGGTATTGTCCAGGGGGCAGGCAATCTGCGTGATCTGACCGGAGGAGGTTTTTACCGGTAAATCCTGCTGCGTCAGATAATGGGGCTGGGCGGCCTCCTCGATAAATTCGCTGCCGTAAATGCCATCGACCACGGGGACGATCCTGCTGCCCAGGATCATCTGTTTAAGCCCGGTGGAAAGGATATAGTGCTCCAGATGAATGCCATAGTCGGCGTAAGTGGTGGCCACGAACTCCTTGAGTTTCAGGAAGGCATCCGGGAGTCCCGGGCAGAGGGGAACCTCTTTGCCCAGCTCAAAGAGCAGCTTGTTGTTAAGACCTTTCATCAGCCCCAGTCTCACGTAAGAGAGCATATGGTTAAGGTACGAGATCTCCGGCAGCATCCGGATGCCCTGCTTGGCGTAGTAGGCGGGGAGATTATTCACTTCATCCCAGAACGCATCTTCGTCGATTCCGTAATGCTTGAAAAGGGGTGTCTGCATATAGTGCGGGCAGAGGGTTTTGTCAAAGTCCCAGAGGCAGGCGACCACGTGCTGGTGATTGAGGGTATCGGAATCGACCATGATGCTGGATTATACGGCCGAGCCATGCCGAAAGGGAAGAGATGATTTTACTTGAAAAAGATGAATATAGTGGTATGATTATGCTACGATGAACATCTCTACATTGGATCAGACGAGACAGCGATCATCTTGCAGGGGTAATCTTCCCCCAACAGGGAATTCCCATAGTGCGATCTTGCCGCTTCGAAGAGAGAATCGACAGGATTCCGTTTATTTGGGTGTAAGTGCGAGGATGCCCTTGCCCAGGAGCGAGGCGGCAAGGGCCAGAGAAGAGTTGGGAATCCACTAAGGTTTTCTCGACTTGGCCGGGATTTTGGTCTATGCTCGCAGTTCACTTATGCCTCTTCTGCCACCCCTGGATCCCTTTAGAAAGAAACTCGCCGAGCTGGAAACGCTGGCGGGAGGGGAGACCTTTTACAAGGATCAGCGAAAGGCTGCCGCTACGCTGCGGGAAATTCAGAAATTGAAGGAACTCTTTGAGAAGGAAGAGGAACGCCAGAAGCTTAACAGGGATATCAAGGACAATGAGACGCTGGTGGCCGATCCGGCTATCGACGCCGACCTGAAAACGATGGCCTCCGAAGAACTTCCCGGCATGAAGAAGCGCGTTGGGGAGCTGGAAGGGGAGCTTCTCAAACTGATGCTGCCATCCGATCCGACCGACAGCCGCAATACCATCATGGAATTCCGCGCCGGTACGGGCGGCGACGAGGCCGCCATCTTTGCCAGCGAGTTGATGCGTCTTTACACCCGTTATGCCGAAAATCGCGGGTGGAAGGTGGAGATGATGAACACCAGCCCCAGCGAATTGGGTGGAATGAAGGAAGCCTCAATTCTTATTTCCGGGGAAAACGCCTACAAGGCGCTCAAATTTGAGAGCGGGGTCCATCGGGTGCAGCGCGTGCCCGCCACCGAGGCAAGCGGACGCATACATACCTCCACAGCCACGGTCGCGGTTCTCCCCGAGGCCGAGGAAGTGGACATTGAGGTTAAACCCGAGGATTTGGACATTACCGTCTGCCGCGCCTCCGGCCCGGGAGGCCAGGGCGTCAATACGACAGACTCGGCCGTACAGATCATCCACAGACCCACGGGGGTGATGGTCAAGTGCATGGACGAGCGCTCCCAGCTCAAGAATAAGAACAAGGCCATGAAGATTCTGCGTTCGAGGCTCCTTCAGAAAAAGCAGGAGGACGAAAAGGCCAAGTATGAGGCCAATCGGAAGGGACAGATCGGCAGCGGAGACCGCAGCGAACGCATCCGCACCTATAATTTTCCGCAGGACCGCATGACCGATCACCGGATCAATCTGACGCTTCATAATCTGCCCAAGGTGATGGAGGGGAGTCTGCAGGAGGTGATTGACGCGCTCGACCAGGCCGATACCCAGGAGAGGGTGGACTTTCTGCTGCAAGAAGCGGAAAAATAAGAAATCTTCGTGAACTTAATGAGATGAAAACGCGGCCAAGAAAAAAAGAAAGAACTTTTGGCAAAAGATCTTAATGATCAAGCGCTGGCCGTATCGCGGGAACTTAGCAGACGATACGCGAAGGTGCTCAAAAAACTTGCAGAATGAGCTGGCGGGGTTTTCGGGAGCATACACGAAAAATAAGAAATTTATAAGTATATGATTATAAAATAGATATGTGTTGGCCTGTAAGTCTACTTGTCTTTTTGGATTATAAGTGCATGGTTTGCCTATGAACCTACAGCAAATTAAATCCAACGGTGCTTATTCTTGTTCTATCACTATCAGTCCTACCTCCGTCAAGGCTTTTGGAACAACTTTCGAAGCGAACCCCAAGCTGGAACTCGCCGTCTATGGTGTTGAGCAAAGGACTGGATCGGGCGCTCCGACAATCTTTCTGGCGGTTGGACAAACGCAGGAAATCGCACAGCACATAGCAGAATCAGAGAGAGATGGAAGAGATGTGTCAGAAAGAACTGATGGTATGTGTCTCAAGATTGTCAGATCAGGAAAGGGTAGAACATCCAAGCTACTCATCAAAGAGATCTCGAACATAGGCGATGTTGTCGGCACCTCGATTAGGAATAAGGTAGCAGGTATTCTGGCCAGGAAATTTGGTCTTACGGAAGACTTACCCTGGGTTGCGTAAGCGTTAAACCCGATTTTCGGTGAGGAGAAGAAGTATTGGAAAGTTACAACTCCAATGAGTTTAACCCCTGTCTCTTGCTTTTACCCATAGCTCGTATAGCGGTTGGGAATTTCTTTAAGGCCGTCCAGAGCGCGGCGGCACCATTGTGGGCCGTGCGGTATAGGCTTGTCTTTCTGACGGCGGCAAACACTCTTTGAAGTCTCCCTGGGGGTATCGGGTTGCCAATTGCCACCCGTCTGGCATCGGCAATTTCTTGTTCCCCATGTAGAAAACCATAGAGCCCATATATCTTGTCTATAAATCGGTCGGTCTGGTACGCGTCAATTTCCTTAGGATTATCCCCATAAATAGTAGCAAGGCTGGGAATTTTCGGGAACTTGTGAAAAAGAATGTCTGTTTCAATTCTCGAGACAACAGAGAGTCGCATGGCTGAGGAAGATAATCGTGGATCGAATCCCTGTGGATTTAACTGTAATTCCTGTTGAAAGTAGTGGGCTGTCTCATGCACAATGGCTGCCAGCTTGCTAATGAATGCGATGTTTGCAGTCTGGCCGTCAGTGCTTTGGGTGTGTTCCCATAGCACAATGTGTGGTTTCCGCTCGGATCTCCGGAGCCGGATGCCTTCTTGTTCATTCCAGGTACACAAAAGGATGCCCGCATATCTTCCTGCAGGAACCGTTATATTTCCCGCTTTTTTCTCTGGGCTCAATTTATCAAAGTAAACCGGCAACGGGCGAATCCCATAGGCTTTGCATAGACGTTTGGAGATATCAACCAGGGTCTTCCTTGCGAAGGCAGGATCCTTCTCCGCCTTATCAAATATACTGCCCCACTCTCCCAAAGACTCTCCTTTCCCTGTCCACATCTTCAGAAACGCCTGCTCGTGGACTTCTGCCAGTACGGGGTCGAGCTTCAATTTGCGCAGGAACTCTCCCATCCGTTCCGGCGTCACCGATTCAGGATTTCCCCTCAGCTGGCGATACTCGTCCCATAGGACATCGGGCTCTAGCGCTTGGCCATCTCTCTCCGGCATAGAGAGAGTTTAGCACAGAAGGCACGGTATGGCCGTTACCTCTGTAAAACCAGCTATTGTCAACTATCTGCGGAAGCCTTGGCTGAGTTTCTTCGTGCCAATGGTCTAAAAATACGCTACGATAACGAAATGACCGTCCTCGACCTTATCAAGCGTACTGCCGATTTCTTTGCAATGAAGGGCGTGCCCAATCCCAAGCTGGACGCTGAGCAAATTATCGCCCATGGACTTAGGTGCAAACGCCTGCAGCTTTTCTTGCAATTTGACCGTGAGATGGACGAGCTGACCCTTGAGAAGCTTCGTGTTTTGGTTAAACGCCGCGCGGAACGCGAGCCCCTGCAGTATATTATAGGGGATGTGGAGTGGGGTGGTCTGAAGCTCAAGGTGGACCGCCGGTGCCTGATCCCCAGACACGAGACGGAGGAGCTATGGGAGCTTGTTTTGGACGAGAACCACGTGGCTGGCCGCAAGCCCAAGAGTATTTTGGATCTGGGTACAGGATCGGGGGCGTTGGCTCTGGCACTCAAAAAGTCCTATCCCAACGCGAAGGTGACAGCTGTCGAGAAGAATCCGGATACGCTGCAGTTGGCTTTGGAAAACGCGCAGGCATTGGGATTGGAAATAGACTTTGTAGAAGGCAGCTGGTGCGAAGGCCTGGCGGCTGGCTCTAAATTTGACCTGATCGTGAGCAACCCGCCGTACCTGACTAAGGACGAGTATGAGTCGGCGCAACCGGAAGTGAAGAGCTGGGAGCCTTTGCAGGCGCTGGTGGCCCCAGATGAGGGTTTTGCCGATATCGCGCAGATTATGGTTCAGGCGCAAAAACATCTGGCTGAAGGCGGGGAGCTTTGGCTTGAAACCGGAGTCGCCCACGCGGCAAAAATCAAGACGCTTTCGGCAGAGTTGGGCTATAAGAAGGCGACAATCCACAAGGACCACTCAAAGAGAAACCGTTTCGCAAGATTGGGCGCTTAGTTTACGCCTTGTATCCACGAAGGCGAAACGGGTGCCACCGCGCCCTCTCCCTTCCTATGGACAATAGTGTCATGCGTCACGACTATGCCTATATACTTTCCGATTTCTCTGATCACTGGTACTTCCAATTGTAATACCCAACCTGCCGGAAGTCTGCCCGTTGCGCCGCTAACCGGAGCCCAGAGTGCCTGACGATGATGAGGGAGTAATAGATGCCCGATCATACTGTATATCCTCCCAAAAAACTCCAAAAATGCAAGGGCAATTTATCAATATAATAGATCTATAAGTTCCAATCATAATTAGAAGCAGCTTGCGCCCGTAGGCAGTTTATCTACTATAGCGCTAATGCCCTCTGATCCTGCCAAGATACTGATTGCCTCGCAGACAGATACCGCCGCAGGCCATCGGGCGAGGCTTCGGGAGCGTTTCGAGAAGAGCGGCCTCTCAGCCTTTGCCGAGCACGAGGTTGTGGAGCTCCTCCTGACTCTCTGTCTGCCCCGTCACGATGTCAAGCCGCAGGCCAAGTCGCTTCTCCAAAAGTTTGGCAGCCTGAAGGGCGTCCTGGAAGCGCCCATTGAAGAGCTGCGCGAGGTGAAGGGCATTGGCGAGGTGGCTCCCGTGGCGCTGCGCATCATCAAAGCGGCGGCGGAGCTCTACCTGCTGGAGTCCGCCGGGAGCACCGATGTGCTGAACAACTATGCCAAGCTGGAAGCCTTCTGGAGGGCGCGTTTCAGCGGCTTGAAATACGAGGCTGTTGAGGTGGCGTATCTGGACAAAGGGTATCGGCTTTTGAGAAACGGAGTTGAACGGCTTTCCGAGGGGAATATTGACGCCGCGCAGATCAACCAGCAACAGCTTTTCAAAAAAGCGCTCTCAGCCGGCACGCGTTATCTTGTCCTGGCCCACAATCACCCCACAGGAGATATTGAGCCCTCAGCGGAGGATAAAGAGCTGACAGAACACCTGGTTGCTGCGGCGCGGGCGGTGGAGATCGACTTGCTGGATCATTGGATAGTGGGCAAGGGGGGGTGCTTTTCTTTCAAGCGGGCGGGATATATCTTATAACCTGTTGATTCGTAATGTTATATATCAGTAGGTAGAGCGGAATACCCGTGCTATACTCTATGTATGGGAAATATCTTCTCAAAAGTAGCCAGCAATAAAGTCGGACCTCAGCAGGGTAGGGCATTGCGGGATGCGACGGATAGAGATGAGGCTGCGAAAATGGCCCAGAACCCGAGGCCGTCAGATCAGAAGGAGACTCCCGGATTGGAGGAGTCGGCAAAAAGAAAAGAGACTGATCTAAAGGCCACCAGGACTTTGGAGGAACAACTCAAACTAAAGGAACAGGAGGAAGCCCAGAAGAAGGAGGTCGAGAAGAAAAAAGAAGAACCCAAGCCCCAGTGGCAACAGGCTTTGGATATTGCCAAGGCTGCTTTCTTGGGCAAAGAGGAAGCAAAGCAGGATGTGGTGGGTGTGGACGGCGCTCCTGATATTGGCATCAAATTAACCGCTCGGCCTGAGGATCAGACTCTCGCACAGAAAGCAACTGAGATTATGGATGCCTCTAAACAAGACAATCCAACTAAGATTGAGAAGCCGGATCTGGCCAAAACCGCCGCAGCCCAACTAAAGAAATCGGAACCTGCCACCCCCAAGATAGAGGCAGAGGGAATAGGGACTTCCTGGAAGGTAAATTCCCTTCTGGCCAGAGGTGGGCGACAAGTCCTGAGAAAAACGAAAGAGCTGTTGGGAGGCGCAAAGAACGAGACGCTTTCACTGGTCGGTTCTTTGAGGGTGGCGTCCAGCATGATGATGAAGAAGGTCAAAGGTTTTAATCAGGCTCTTGCAGATGGCAGGGCTCCGGAATCGGGTATGGATACCAGTGTGACCGAGCCAGCCTGAGTTTCCTCTAATCTGCTTGAATCCTAGCGTCTTCTCCCGCATGATATCCTCATGCTTTATCTGATGATTATTGTGTCCGTGGCCGGGCTCCTCGTGGCCATGGAGCGTTTCTTTTACCTACACAAGGGCAAAATTCGTTCGGGAGACTTTGTGACCGGCATCGTCAATCTGCTCAAGAAAAATCGCGCCATCGAAGCTCTCGGCCTGTGCGAGGAGACGCCCGGCCCTGTGGCCATCATCGTCAAGGTGGGGCTTTTGAACAGTCGGAAGAGCCCGCAGGAGCTGGTGCTGGCCCTTCAAAGCGCGGCGGCGGCGGAGATACCCCTTCTGGAGAAGCGCGTGAATACCCTCCTCTTTCTCAGCCGGGTGGTGCAGCTGTTGGGTTTGCTGGGCGCGCTCCTGGTGTTGCGGGAACCTTTCGAAGAGCTTCTCAAAAACGGGAGCCTCATGAGCACGCAGAGTTTCGCGAAGGCGACGTTGTCCGCCCTTTCGTGGGTGGCCGGCACTTTGGGCGTGTCGATCCTCTTCTATACGATCTATCATTTTCTGCATGGAAGAGTCCGCGCCCTGGTGGCCGAGATGGAGCGTGCGGCCGTGGAGCTGCAAAGCCAGCTGATTTCGCAGAGGAGCGCCGCGACGCAGGCGCAGAGCTAAACCTTCTTATATTCGATGGGAGCCCACAAGGGCGGGTCAAAGAAGGGAACCTCCCGGGCAAGGTCCTTGGCCAGTTTCGGAAAGTTAGCTATAGTTTCCTCTTGGATGGCTGGGGAGAATATCTGGGCTCCGGCAGGAAGCTGCGTCAGCACTTCTATTTTTCCCTCCAGCCAGACGGCGTAAGCTCCCTGGCGCAGCTCAACGCCCACCGGGGAGCCTGCCACCATTGAGGCAGCCTGCAGGGAGTTGTACGCGAATTTCTCTTTGCCGGAGGCCGCCCATTGATTGGCGGCTACCGCGGAGATTCTAAGCGACATCAGCCTGCCAGGGCCTTCGCAGAAAACGAGTTGGTTGCATTTTTCCAAAGGCACTACCTGGAAAACTTCTTTTGAGAGATCAAAGAGCCCCTCAAGGGCGTTCATCTGCGCGCTCTTGAGCAGGAGCCACGCGCCATCCTCGTATGCTCCCACGAAGAGAGTGGGGGATGAGGCGTCGATGAGGAGAGCAGGCACGGAGCAATGCTATGTTCGATGGTTTGTTGACTCAATCCCATTTTTCCGCTAAATTGTCGCCCTGTATGATCACTGTTTTTCAAAGAAACGATACCGATGGCGCGGTCTGCTGCGTGGCGGCCCTTTTGGGGATGACCTACAATGATGTCCTCAAGAAGATGTTTCTGGACTGGTTCTCCAGAAAGAATTTTTCGGTGAGGTTTGAGGAGCTGAAAAAGGTTCTCTCGGGTTTTAGAAAGGAAACGATGGAACATTCTGTTTTTAACCGGGATCTGAACCTTACCGGGATTGTCGAGGTCTCCTACAAGGAGGATGGCCAGACCAAGTGGCACTACATTGTATATGACGCCAGGACGCGGCAGTTTATGGACCCCCGCAAGGACCCCCCATCCGAGTATGGCTACCATCGCTTCCTTGCCCTGGCATAGGAAGCCGGGTGTCTTTGGTTTGGGAGTCAACGTCTCAATAAAGAGGACTATTTCGCCAGCTCCACCACTTTTCTCGCCGCGTCGTCCAGGCCGCCGGCCGCATGGAGCTTGAGCCCGCTTTCGGAGAGCAGCTTTTTGCCCAACTCGACATTGGTGCCTTCAAGTCTGACAACCAGCGGGAGCTTGAGTTGTATGTTTCTTGCGGCATTGATGATGCCGGTGGCGATGGTATCACACTTCATGATGCCGCCGAATATATTGACCAGTATCGCCTTCACGCGGCTGTCCGAGAGGATGATGCGGAAAGCGGTCTCCACCTGCTGTTCGTTGGCCGAGCCTCCCACGTCCAGAAAGTTGGCCGGTAGCCCGCCGTAGTGGGCGATGATATCCATCGTGGACATTGCCAATCCCGCTCCGTTGACCATGCAGGCGATATTGCCGTCGAGCGCCACGTAGCTCAGCCCGCTTGCATTGGCCTGGGTCTCTTTGGGGTCTTCTTCGTTGAGGTCGCGCAGCGCGGCGAGCTCTGGATGGCGGAAAAGGGCATTGTCATCGAAAGCGACCTTGGCATCGAGAGCCAGCAGTCTGCCGTCTTTGCTGACGACCAGGGGATTAATCTCCACCAGTGAGAGCTCCTTCTCATAGTAGAGCCTGTAGAGCTTCACGAAGAAGTCGGCGCCCTGTTTTGCCAGATCCGCCTTAAGGCCCAGTTTTTCACAGGCGAGGCGTGCTTGGAAGGGCCTGAGCCCCATGAGGGGATCGATCTCTATTTTGACAATGGCGCGGGGATGCTCGCGGGCCACTTCCTCAATCTCCATGCCGCCTTCGGTCGAAATAATAAGGGTGGGGCAGCTGGTGGCGCGATTCAGAGTAATCGCCGCGTAAAGTTCTTTGGCGATGTCAACCGGCTCGGCGACGTAAAGAGTCTGGACCTTGCGACCGTTTTCACCCGTCTGTTTGGTGACAAGCGTTTCTCCCAGCATCTTGCCGGCAATCTCCTTGGCTTCGGCCTCATTTTGGGCGAGTTTTACGCCCCCCTGAAAGCCATTTGTAAAGTGTCCCTTGCCGCGTCCTCCGGCGTGGATCTGTGCCTTGACGACGAAAGGGCGGTTTTGGATCTTTGAAAGAACACCGTCCACCTCGGAGAGGTTCTTGATGGCATATCCCACGGGAGCGGGAATAGCGTACTGGGCGAAGAGATCTTTGGCTTGGTATTCGTGTATATTCATAACATTGGCTTTTGACTTTATTTCGCGGCTTTTGGCGAATCGCGGCGTTGCTCCTCGAAAACGCCAGAGTCATGTACAGCACGGTACACTCCTCCGCCGTTTCTGCGGTGCGCCTGGCGCTTCATCCAAAATCCACTTCGCTAAAGTCAAACTAAAGTTTCAAGGATACCTTACTATCTACCGCCAAAATAACTCCAAAGGCAAGACTGGTGTTTGTCGGAAATGACCATGGTCTAATATGTTCTTAGCGCGCTATTTGAGGCGATATTGCCGATAGCGCTTGCGCTTTGCCCCAATCAGGGGTCTAATAAGGTATGGAGAACGTGCCTGAGTTCTTTAATTTCTCCTCCGATGTCATGGATAAGTGGGCTAGGATCCAGCCCGATGTGGTTGGACTCTGGTGTGTGGATACGGCGGCTGGCCGCGAATATAAATATACTTTCAAGGACATAGCCGCGCTCAGTCGCCAATGTGCGAATTTTCTCAAAGCGCAGGGTATCGGACGCGGCGACAGAGTGCTCTTGATGCTCCCCAGAGTTCCCCAATGGTGGTTCGCCATGTTGGGGCTTATTCGTTTGGGGGCAGTGCCAGTCCCCGGGACACTCCTTCTGACCCGGTCTGATGTCATCTATCGGTGGCAGTCCGCCAAAGTAAAGGCAATTATCACCAACGCGGAGGGCGCTGGCAAGATAGGCGACTACAATGGGCTGCGCGTCATGGTGGGTCCGCCCATTTCTGGCTGGATTGATTTTGACGCAGGATTGAGCTCTGCCAGCCCGAAGCATGAAGCCGAACCCACGCGCGCGGATGAGCCGGGCATCATTTATGTCACCAGCGCCACGACGGGATCTCCCAAACTGGTGGTGCACTCCCAGATCAGCTACGGGTTGGGCCACCGGTTGACCGGCGAACTGCTCCTGGGATGCCAGCCGGGCGATCTTCACTGGAATATCTCTGACTTGGGCTGGGGCAAGGCCGCCTGGTCGAGCTTCTATGGCCCCTGGCAGATGGGCGCCTGCATCTTTGCCTACGAGACCCATGCCAAATTCGACCCTGCCACGACGCTTAATGTTTTGGCCAATTATCCCATTGCCACATGGTGCGCGCCAACCACAGCATTACGAATGATAATCAGACAGGATCTCTCCGGGTGGAAGTTCCCCAGGCTGCGTCGCTGCGTGACGGCCGGTGAACCACTGAACCCGGAGGTGCTGAAAATATGGCACGCTGCCACCGGACTCATGTTGCATGAGGGGTATGGGCAGACAGAGACGGTGGTGCTTATCGGCAACTTTAAAGACAATCCCATCCACCCTGGTTCAATGGGGCGCGCTGCTCCGGGCATGGATATCCAAATCCTGGATTCGGATTTGAAACCGCTTCCGGATGGCCGTGAGGGGGAGATCGCGCTGCGCGTCAAGCCCAGACGTCCTGTCGGGCTTTTTATGGAATACAAAGACGCGGAAGAGCAGATGAAGAAATCGTTTCAGGGCGATTGGTATCTGACCGGAGATAGAGCCGTGCGCGACAGCGAAGGGTATTTCTGGTTTATCGGTCGCAAGGACGACGTCATCAAAAGCGCGGGTTACCGGATCGGTCCTTTTGAAGTGGAGAGCGCGCTCCTGAAGCATCCGGCCGTTTCGGACGTGGGAGTGGTGGGAATTCCCGACTCGATGAGAGGTCAGATAGTGAAGGCTTTCGTTGTGCTGAATCCAAAATACTCGCCCAGCGACAGACTGCGCTGCGAATTGCAGGCTCACTGCAAGAAGGTGACGGCCCCCTACAAGTATCCCCGCCAGATCGAGTTTATGGAGTCGCTTCCCAAAACGATCAGCGGCAAGACACAGCGCTTCAAGCTGCGTGCCAAAGAAACCGCCTCTTTGTAGGGGTCAAATTTCCATTGCTCTGGAATTATTTGTGCTCTATGCTTGCAGATAGTTTCCGGGGCGTAGCTTAGCCTGGTAGAGCGCTTGGTTTGGGACCAAGAGGTCGCTGGTTCGAATCCAGTCGCCCCGAGAAGCTTTGATAAATGGCCGACTTGTTTTTTGCCTTTGACTTTAATCGTGGTTCGACAATTCGCAGAAGCGAATTGGACGCTTTTGCGTAGCAAATAGCGCCCGAAGGGTGAGCTCTGCAGAGCGAATCAATCCAGTCGCCCCGAGTGCGTGACCGCGCACGACATATACGCAAAGCGCGTAATAGAGTTGTCATTGCAGATGCCGGTCCTTCTTGATCTGCAAAAGGGTCTCGTCATGGGCGAGAGCCTTGTCAAGGAAGCCATCGGGGTAGACAAGTATCCTGTATCGGTCTTTTTTCCGAATGACCTCAAGTATTTTCTGTGGTGGGCCAAAATGACTTATAATCTGGCTCGTGATCAGATTGTCCGTCAGGACGTAATTGAAATGATGCGCCTCAAAGTCTCGGAGGGTGGTCATACAGGGTACTATTCGACCGTCCCTCCATATGGGAGCCAGGAATACGCCATCTTTGGACTGCAGGGTCACCTGTTTGCTGATCCAATAGGTGGCAAGTCCATCTTTGAGGTGGAGCTGACTATGGATAAACTCGATGTCGTCAATGGTCTTGGGCTGTGGCAACCCGCGATATATGATTCGGAAGGGACCGGTATAAAGATCGCTGAAAGCTCCATTTTGTCTGACGAAGTATAGCAATTCTATCGCCAAGAGTCCCAGAGAGGCGCAGATAAAAACAGCTTTCCAGTGGTGAGATATTTGTTTGAGCGCGGCCAGCAGGAGGACGAGTGGAATCAGCAGGGTAAATGGAAAGTGTCTCCAGTTGTCCGGGCTCTCGTATGTTTGGGCGATTATCGATATTGCCAAAGGAACTGCCGCGATCCATATGGCCCCCCAGCTCCACCACGGCAGCTTTCGTCTATTCTTCCACAAAGACAATCCCCCGATTACGGTTCCCACAAGGGCTACCATACACATATTGAAGCTGGCTCCTCCGGCGCGCAGATCCCGCCAGAATGCAGGCAGCCCGCGCAAAGAAGTGTTCTCCGCGATGAGCCGCCAGTTGCCGTTGGGCATATAGACGGCGGAGGCTGTGGGGGTGATCCACCAGACCAGTGTCGCGCCCAATGCGGTGCTGACCACCAGAGTTCCCATGAGAGTCCATCTGCGATGAATCAGCGCTATAAGTCCCGCCCCGCCCACAAACCAGAGAATGAAAATTTTGTCCCCAAAACTCCCAAGTGCCGTCAGAATACCGAGGGCAATCAACGTCCGCGCCCGGCCTTTCCGCCAATAGGAGTGAAGCACCAGGATCCCCAGAAGCATCACAAGAGTTGCTCCTCCGTGGCTTTGAGGCAGCAGCAAACCCTGTTCAAGCCCCCAGGAAATCGTTTGGGTGTTGGCCAGTATAAGAGTGAGACCGAGAGCCGCCAGCCATGAATCGGGACGATCCCACCCAAGCAACCTGCGAAGGACACTTTTTAGAAGGATGGCGAAAGTCCATGCGTAGAGAATCATCTGCAAAACCAGCGCGAGAACCGAGTTCCCAAGGCAAAAGACCCAGCATAAGGAGTAAGAAGCAAGACAGGGGAAGAGATATCCGGATGCCGGCAGGGTCCAGTCCTGCCAGTTGAACGATCCGGATGAGAGATCCCTCATGAAGTATCCCCATATGTACAAATCCGCGTCTCCCATCCCGTGCGCCAGATATCCCAGATATACCTCAACGGCTATCAGGAGCCCCATGACTGCAAAGAATACCTTGTGCGCGAGGGTCAGCTTCTGCGGAATGTGGAATTCTGATGACATACCCGCAGACATTTAATATCTTCTACATGGATCACGCAAATGATAATTAGACTGCTGGGTGCTGCAGAAAGGGGCTGTGGGTGCTTCCGGTGAGCGGTCCATCATATCTCAATCATTTTAAAGTGTTGTCGCTCTTGTTATTATAATACATTTTAATAATCACTATTAAATATTTTGCTTGCTTGACCGAATCTATGCTAGCGGCTAGATTGAACCATTAACAATCAATATGAAAACCGGACATTATGTAACAGATGCCAATGAGGCTGTCGCTTCCGTCTCCTACCGACTCAGCGAGACAATCGCCATTTACCCCATTACCCCCTCTTCGCCGATGGCCGAGACTGCCGATGAATTGTCCTCAAAGGCGGCGAAGAACATCTGGGGCAGCGTTCCCCAGGTCTTCCAGATGCAGTCCGAGGGGGGGGTGGCCGGGGCTGTGCACGGCACGATCATGGGAGGGAGTCTGACAACCACCTATACCGCCAGCCAGGGGCTCCTGCTGATGATCCCCAATATGTACAAGATCGCGGGAGAGCTGACCCCCTTCGTCATGCACGTCACGGCCCGTGCCATTGCCACACACGCGCTCTCCATTTTTGGCGACCAGAGCGATGTCATGGCCACCCGCCAGACCGGCTTCGCCATGCTTTGTTCCAACTCCGCGCAGGAGGCTCAGGATCTCGCCGCGATCTCCCATGCCGCCACCCTCGAAAGCCGCGTGCCCTTCATGCATTTCTTTGATGGCTTCCGTACTTCCCATGAAATCAATACCTACGAATACCTTTCCGACGACACGTTGCGCCAGTTGATCGAAGAGAAATCCCTGGCGGCTTTCCGTAACCGCGCCCTGACGCCCGATGCTCCCATTCAGAAGGGCACCGCGCAGAATCCAGACGTTTTCTTCCAGTGCAGGGAGGCGTCCAACTCCCACTACCAGAAGGCTCCCGGTATCACCCAGGCGGTTATGGATCGCTTCGCCAAGCTGACTGGCCGCCAGTATCACCTTTTCGAGTATGAAGGCGCCCCCAATGCCGAGTACGTGGTTGTGGCGATGGGTTCGGCCAACGAGACCCTGGCCACAACGGCTGCCTATCTTAACAGCGAACGCGGCGGCAAGTTTGGTGTCCTGAAAGTACGCCTGTATCGCCCCTTTGACGTGGACGCCTTTCTTCGTGCCCTGCCCAATACGGTTAAACGCATGGCAGTTTTGGATCGCACGAAGGAGCCCGGAAGCGTTGGCGAGCCCCTCTATCTGGATATCGTGACGGCTCTCGCGGGACAGGGATTGTCGATCCCCGTCGCCGGTGGGCGTTACGGACTGGGTTCGAAAGAGTTTACCCCGGCCATGGCTGCTGCCGTATTCGAGCATCTGGCGCTCCATCAACTGCGTCATGGTTTTACGATTGGCATCAATGACGATGTGACGCACGCCTCCATACCTTTTGATGCTGGCTTTGAGTTGCCCAAGGAAAAGACACTTTTTGAGGCGCTTTTCTTTGGATTGGGTTCCGACGGCACGGTGGGAGCCAACAAAAACTCCATCAAAATCATCGGCGATGAGACCGGCATGAACGCCCAGGCCTATTTCGTCTACGACTCCCGCAAGGCCGGTTCGACCACCACTTCACACCTGCGCTTTGGACATGACCCGATCCGCGCCCCGTACCTGATAGCCCAGGCGCCTTTCGTGGCGGTCCACAACTTCCAGTTTTTCGAGCGTTTTGACATATTGAAGTTTGCCGCTCCGGGGGCTGTGCTTTTGATAAACGCCCTCTACGAGCCCGCCAAGCTCTGGGATCACCTCCCCAAGCTCGCGCAAGAGCGCGTTGTTGAGAAGAAGCTCAAAATTTTCACAATAGACGCTTTCGCAGTTGCCAAGGCGACCGGCATGGGAGGCCGCGTCAACACGATCATGCAGACCTGTTTTTTTGCCATTTCCGGTGTTCTGCCAAAAGAAAAGGCCATTGCCGCCATCAAGAAATCGATCGAGAAGACATATATGCGCAAGGGTGCCGACGTTGTGGAGAAGAATTTCAAGGCCGTCGATACCACCTTGGAGCACCTGCACGAGGTTTTCTATCCCAACAAGGTGACATCCACCGATCTGGGTGTCCAGATGAGCGACAAGGCTCCAGATTTTGTGAAGCGCGTGACAGCTGTGATGCTGGCAAACGAAGGCGACGGGCTTCCTGTGAGCGCGTTCCCTGCCGATGGGGTATGGCCCAGCGGCACCACCAAGTTTGAGAAGCGCAACATCGCGCTCCAGTTGCCCCAGTGGGACGAAAAGCTCTGCATACAGTGCGGGAAATGTTCCTTCGTCTGCCCGCACGCGGCGATCCGCGGCAAGTTCTACGATGCCGCCGAGCTCTCAAAAGCCCCCGCCAATTTCAAGAGCGTCGATTTCAATTCAAAGGATTTCAAGGGCGCCAGGTTCACCATTCAGGTGGCCCCCGAAGACTGCACAGGTTGCAATTTGTGCTCTCAGGTCTGCCCGGCCGTGGACAAAACCAACCCCAAGCACAAGGCTCTCGACATGGTGCCCCATGAGGATACCATCGAGATCGAAAAGACCCGATGGGAGTTCTTTGAAAAGCTTCCCGAGCCCGACCGTACAAAGCTGGGCTCCGAGGTCAAGGCCACACAGTTCAAGGAGCCGCTCTTCGAGTTCAGCGGGGCCTGCGCCGGTTGCGGGGAAACGCCATACATACGACTGCTTACGCAGCTTTTCGGCGATCGCCTGATCATCGCGAATGCCACCGGCTGCTCGTCGATCTACGGCGGCAACCTCCCCACCAATCCCTATACCACGAACAAAGAGGGCAGGGGACCGGCCTGGGCCAATTCGCTTTTCGAGGACAACGCTGAGTTCGGTTACGGACTGCGCCTCTCCGCCGACAAGAAGTTCGAGATCGCCTCGGATCTTCTCAAGAACCTGGCTCCCAAGCTGGGCGATGAGAGGGTGAAGGCGCTCCTTGAAAGCCCGCAGGCGACCGAAGCCGATGTATCGGCCCAGAGAGCCCGCGTTGAAGACCTCAAGAAGTCCCTGCGTCCGATAGAGGGCGAAGCGGCTGCGCAAAGGCTGCGCCAGTTTGCCGACAGTCTTGTCAAAAAGAGCCTGTGGATCATTGGAGGTGACGGCTGGGCCTACGATATCGGTTTTGGCGGACTGGACCATGTGCTTTCCCAGGGCCGGAAGATCAATATCATGATCATGGATACGGAGGTTTACTCCAACACGGGAGGCCAGCAGTCCAAGGCCACGCCATTGGCGGCCATCGCAAAATTTGCTTCGCAGGGAAAGACGGTAGGCAAAAAAGATATTGGTCAGATGATGATGGCCTACGGGAATGTCTATGTGGGATCGGTCGCCTTTGGGGCCAAGGACAGCCATGCGCTGCAGGTGCTTCAGGAGGCCGAGAGCTATCCGGGCCCATCGCTTGTGATCGCGTATTCGCCTTGTATCGCCCACGGTTACAACCTCGGCGTGGGACTCGACCACCAAAAGCTGGCCGTGGACACGGGCTACTGGCTGCTTTACCGCAACGATCCGCGCAAAAGCCCGGCCTTTAAACTGGATTGCCCCGCTCCCAAGAAGCCGATACAGGAGTTCCTCGACAATGAGACGCGCTTCAAGCAGCTCAAAGTGGAGAATCCCGCCAGAGCCGAGCAGCTCGCCAAAGCCGCGCAGGAGTTCGTCAGCGCGCGCTACGAGAAGTATGCCAGACTGGCGGCTTCCCAGGCTGCTCCCGAGACTCCCAAGGCGTAGAGAATCCGCTGCTCAGTCCGCTCCTGTTTGACGCAAGGCTTAAGTGGCACCAAATTCCGCGGTCAGTGGGTCATGCCATTTCCGTGCTGAAACTCAACCTCGGTCCGCGACGCTCTTTCTCGCGTCTTCTAAAATACTCCCTGCTTAACCTGCTCTCCACCTTGTCCGCAAATTCCAACAGGGCTTTGTACCTGACCGGGCAGCCCCTTTGAATGCCTCTACTGATCTTTCTGCGGCAAAGTTCTGAGACGTTGGTGCCTTTATTTGTAGCAATCCACAGGAGCAGCCCATCACGATCTTCAAAGGATCCCAGAAACATCTCCTCTGGGCGGCTGAGCACGGGGAGCGCTTTGGGAGAAAGTCCCAACAGACCTTTTATCCGATCCAGCACGTGCATAGGCCAATAGTACTTGTTTGATATTTCCTGTCAACTCTGCAAATGTGTTGTCCGTTCAGTCAGGTAAGCCTGTTTCACGCAGCTCCGAAGCGGCTGAGGAATATCCCCGAGAGAGTGACCTGCAGGAGCGAGACAAAGACCGGGCCGTAAAAGAGCCCTGCGTGCTCCGTACTCACGCACATGATGCCCCCAATCAAAAAGACGGAGCACAGGCGTCCTATGTTCAGGAAGAGTTCATTGTCGCAGATGAAGGCGTAGCGCAGCTTTTCATTGCCGCCAATTTCCTCCTCGGAGAGCCTGAGCATCCACGGAGCGACCGAGAGCATATAAAAATCGCTGCATACCGCCGCAAAGACGATATACACCCCGGCTCCGAAGGGTGGCATTTGGAAGGCAAGGAAGGCAGCGCAGACCAGGAAACCTGCGCAGGCTGTTACCAGAAGACCCCTTGTGTGGGAGTGGTGTGTCAAATGTCCGTAGGCGTACATGGCAAGTGCCGCAAAGAGCGTTACGCAGGCTGTGACGGTCCCAAGAATCCCTTCATTCTTAAAAAGATAAAGAACAATGAGGGGTGAAAGGAAGTTTATCCCGTCGGTGAGACCCTGGCAGATCGTCAGGAGCCGTCTTCTGGCTGTAACTCGTCCCTGGTATGGCGGGCACAGTCGCGTGGGTCGAACGGTCTTGTAGCCGCCGGAGGCTATTACCAGGGCTCCCGCAGTCATAAAGAAAAAGGAAAGTCCAAAGACAGCCCAGTACGCTACTTGCGTGGAGCCTCCGAGCCGCGGGCAGAGCACCAGAATCCATCCAGCCAGTGGGGGGATCACCACATTGCACATATACCCGACTGTCATGACGATGGAAAAATACCTCTTGCGGTGGGAATCTACAGTCTCCTGCAGCTCCAGGTAGTTGCGATTGGCCCAGTACAGCGCGTTGGCTATTCCCCATAAACATCCGTAGAGAAACCACGCCGCGGGGCCGCCATAGCCGAAGAAGCTGGCGCAGGCCACCGAGAGTCCCGTGAGGAGCGAGCCGACCGTGTAGGCGGTTCTGACGCTTATGCGTTTTAGAATCAGCCCGTTGAGGTAGAAGCCGACCGGCAATGCGATATAGCCGCCGGCTGCATTGGCCACCGCATTGAAAAAAGACCCTGTGGTGCGCCACACAAAGGCCGAGATAAAGATCGACGAGATGGGGCCGGATAGGCTCAGGAAGAAATCGGCAAAGAGCATTCGTCTGACGGCGGGAGTAAACGACGCGCGCCCATGAGTGGGAGTGGCATCGGTTTTTGACATGAGTGTCATCCTCTTATTTTGTTTCCTCTTTAGGAGTTACTATGCCGTCAGCTCTTCACCTGGGGCGGCTGTGGGGGCTGTGGCGACCTCGGCTTGCTTGGGGGTTCTGTCCGGCAGTTCCACTTTCTTTCCTGTCCGTGCCTCTACCGCGCAGGCGTAGAGCTTTTCGTACTCAAGGGCCCGCTTCTCCCAGCCGAATTCCTTTGCCATGCCGTTTTGCTGGAGGGTCTTCCACTCGTCCTTTTTGTCGTACCAGGTGGAACAGGCCCAGCCGATCGTATTGTAAAGCGCGTCTGCCGTGGCATCATTGAATAGAAAGCCGGTGCCTCTCGCGGCCGGAGCCGGGATATCGCTGATTTTATCGCCCAACAAGGGCGCATTTTGCGCGATCCCCCCTGCGGCGGAGCAGTATTGCTCGATGGTATCCGCCAGGCCTCCGGTGGCTCTGGCCACGGGAAGCGTGCCGTACTTCATCGCGTACTGCTGTGTGAGTCCGCACGGCTCAAAGCGGCTGGGAATCAGGAAGGCGTCGCTGCCCGCATAGGTCAGGTGTGCCTTGTTCTCGCAGAACCCCGCGAAAGCGCCGACCCTGCCCGCGTAGCGCGAAGCGTGGGTGGCAAATCCCCATTGAAGAGCCTGCTCGCCCGTTCCCGTGACGACAATCTGTATCTTCATGTTCTCCATCAGCCGCGGAACAATCGCGTTGAGCAGATCCAGCCCCTTTTGCTGGCTCAGGCGGCTGACCACCCCAAAGAGCGGAATGTCGGGATTGACCTCCAGCCCGAAGGTTTTCTGCAGCTCGGCCTTGCAGGCGGCCTTGCCCGAAAGATCCGCGGCGGAGTATCTTGCCGGCAGGAGGCAGTCAAGTGAGGGATTCCAGACAGAGTTGTCGATACCGTTCAAAATTCCGGTCAGATCGGCGGCCTTGAAGCGCAGCACGGGATCGAGTCCGTAACCGAAAACGGGAGTCTTGATCTCTTCGGCGTACCCAGGAGAAACGGCGTTGACCTTGGTGGCGTTGTATATCCCGCCCTTGAGCATATTGACGCCCCCTTTGTGCAGGAGATTGTTCTCGGTGAGGACCTCCTTGCGGTTGAGGTGCGCCCACTCGGTCAGTCCCGGGTAGAACTGTCCCTGGAACTGCAGATTGTGTATCGTCATAACGGTAGCCGCTTCGGCTACTCTCGTGCCCTTGTCGTGGGTGTTCAGATAGAGCGGCAAAAGCCCCGTCATCCAGTCGTGGCAATGGAAGACGTCCGGGTACCACTTCAGATAGTTACAAATATTGATCGCGGCCCGTGTCAGGAAGACAAAACGGTGGTCGTTGTCCTGGAAAGAGCCCCAGGGGGAGTCGTAGACGCCGTCGCGGGCATAGAAAAGATTGTATTCGATGAAATAGATCTTTACGTCGCTGCCCGGAAGCCGTCCCTCCCAGATCTTGCAGAGTCTTTTTTCGTGTCCGCACCAGACCTCCAGCGGCATCTCGTAGGGGATCCAGCCCTCGCGGTTCTTGATGTGTCCATATAGAGGGCAGATCACGCGCACGTCATGTCCGAGGTTTTTCAGGTATTTGGGCAGGGCTCCCACCACGTCGCCAAGTCCGCCCACTTTCACGATCGGGGCCACTTCGGAGGCGACAAAAAAGATGTTCATTTTCTTAAAAGTAAATTTATCAGCTTCATGCTGACAAAGACAAGACTGGAACGTCTAAAGCAGAGCAAAAGTTAAGCCAAAATCCATGCGGAAGAATTTGATTTTTATTCCGCGCGGGATTATAAGTGGTCCATGAGGCATCTTTTGTTGTTCTGCGCTTTTGTTTCTTCCTCCTTTGGCCTCACAGATGTGCTCAAAATAGGAGTCGTGGCACCCTTGAGCGGGGATTTATACAAATATGGCGAGGCCCTGCGAAACACCCTGACCCTAGCCCATGAAGATACACCTGACTTCAAGGTGCAGCTTTTCTTTGAGGACAACGAGTGCAAACCGGCCATGACTAACTTGGCTACCCGCCGCCTTATCAGCCTCAATCATGTGGACGTGATCTTTGATCCCTACACGTCGGAAGCCAATATTGTTGCTCCCATAGCCGATAAAGCTGGAGTTCTTCAGTTTTCCAACTGCTGGAACTCCAACGTGATAGAGAAGTCGAAGTACTCCTTTTCCAGCTCGGTCTCTTTCAAGAACTTTGGAGATGCGATCCTAGCCATCCTAAAAGAAAAGGGAGTCCATCGCGCCGCCTTTGTTCATAATCCAGACTGGGTGGAGGGAACCGACTACCTTAACGCCAAGTGCAAAGAAGCTCATATAGAAGTTTACAATGAGAGTTTTCAAAATGAAGATCGGGATTTCCGCACGGCCATCATGCGGCTGCGGGAGAAGAATCCGGACTTTTATGTGTGCTACCTGGAAAATCCGACTCTGGATATTTTTATGAAGCAGCTGCGCGTTCTGGCTCCGGGGGCGCAGGTTACCGGCTATCTGGACATGATAGAGGACAAGCACCTTATCGAGGGTGCCACCTATGCTTCCGAGTACCCCTCCATTCCCGAGTTCTACGCGCGTTACGAGAAGCGCTTTCATGTCAGCGCCGAGCAGACCCTGGCTCCCAACGCCTACGACAATTTCAAAATGCTCGCCAAAGTCTGCTCCGAGATGAAGACCTGGGACGTGAAAGTCGCCTCCGACAAGATCCGCCACATGAAGGACTACCCGGGTGTGACGGGAAAGCTGACCTGTCTGCCGACGGGAGTCTTCCTATCCCAGACGCACGTGGTCAAGATTGTGAACGGGAAGAAAGAGTTTTTGAAATAGCCTTCTACGCTCTCCCGTACATGGCCAGCGTTTTCCGCAGCCTCCTGCTGTCCAGCCTCTCGAACTCCGCCTCTGTAAGCCTCCAATCCCAGTTGCCCTGGTTGGTGCCGGGGGTATTGATCCGCGCCTGCGCTCCCAGCCCCAGAAGATCCTGGGCGGGGACGATGGCCAGCCTCGCCACCGACGCAAAAACCGCTTTTACAGCCTCCTCGACGAAGACGCCCTTCTGGCATCCCAGATACTCCAGCGCGTGCGCCCTCACATGATCCGGCACGCTTCCGATCCAGCCGGCCAGCGTGTCGTTGTCGTGGGTGCCGCTGTAGACGACCTGGTTGGAAATGCCATTGTGCGGCAGATAGGCGTTTTTTGAGTCGCCCCCAAAGGCGAACTGCAGGATGCTCATGCCGGGCAGCCCCGTTTCCTTGAGAAAGTCGCGGACCCCGTCGTTGAGATCTCCCAGATCCTCCGCGATGATCTGCGCGTCCGGAATCTGCTCATGGATAGCCTTGAAGAGCTCCATGGCCGGTCCCAGGCACCACTCGCCGACGCGTCCATCGGGCCTGCCGGCCGGGATCTTCCAGTAGTCGTAGAAGCCGCGGAAGTGGTCGAGCCTTACCACGTCGTATATGCGGAAGGACTGCCGGAGCCTCATGATCCACCAGGCGTAGCGCAAATCCCTCATAGTGCCCCAGTCGTAGATCGGGTTCCCCCACATCTGACCCTGCGGGCCAAAGTAATCGGGCGGGCAGCCGCCAACGTGCGTGGGAGAGCCTGCATTGTCCAAGAGGAAGAGCCCGGGATTGCACCACAGGTCGGCACCATCGGGAGAGACGTAGATCGGCGCGTCCCCGATGATCTTTACGCCATGACTGGCGGCGTACTTGCGCAGACGCTCCCACTGTCCGAAGAAAAGATACTGCCAGAACTCATAGGCTTCCACCAGATGGGCCACGTCGGGCTGGCTGGCCTTTCCGACGGCTTTGGCGTAGACGCGCTCGTCGTCGGGCCAGTCATGGAGGCTTTTGCCGTTGTTCTTTGCCTTCAGCGCCATGAAGAGCGCGTAGGGCTTCAGCCACTGGAGATTCTCTCTCTGGAAAGCCGCGAAATCGCCATATTCTCTCCAGGCTCCGCCCTGCCATCTCTTGAATCTGTCGAAGGCCTTCATGAGGATCGGAAAGCGCAGGGCATATTGCGCGCCGTAATCCACCTTGGTGTCGCCGAGGGCGCGGAATACGTCAAGCTCTTCCTCCTTCAGGAGCCCCGCATTGACGAGCTCTTCCAGATCGATGAGATAGGGGTTTCCCGCAAATACCGAAAAGGACTGGTAGGGAGAGTCTCCAAACCCCGTCGGGCACAGGGGAAGCACCTGCCAGTATTTGGCTCCAGATGCGGCCAAAAAATCGATCCACTTGCGGGCGTACTCGCCCATAGTCCCGATCCCCGTCTCCCCCGGCAGGCAGGTGGGGTGAAGTAGGAGTCCGGCCGAGCGTTCCTTGAGCCAGTTAAAAAGGGCCATGCAAGCGATCTTACGGATAAAGAGGGCAAGGGGAAAAGCTTTTTCTGGCCGTTTCTTGTTTCCTATCCGTTTACGCCCTATACCCCAGCTCCTCCATCCGCGCGATGGCCTTGCCCATGAAATAGAGCCAGTGATCGTAGCCTCCATCGCCATTGAGCGGCTTTATGATGTCGAGCAGCTCCCGTCGGCTTATCCACACCAGATCGAACTGCTCATGAGGTTCGTGCTGCACGGGACGGGTGGAGGTGCTCTTTAGAATGATCAAAAAACAGTTTACCAAAGTCACGCGGTTGACCTTCTTGACCGAGTGATAGTAGCGCGCGAATGCTTTGCCGAGAGGCTCCACCTTCAGAAAATCATACAGTCCGCTCTCCTCGGTCACTTCCCTGAGCGTGCCTGTTTGCGTGTCTTCATCCGCGGGAATCCCCCCGCCAAAAAGCGTATAGCGCCCACTGGGCCATAGCCCGGCCGCAAAAAGAGAGCTCTTGGGATCAAATACAATGCCCAACCCGCCGTCGCGGCGCTCCTCGTTTTCCCTGCGCGTGCCAAACTCGGGGATGGATTCGGTTTGGATTGCCATCAGCAGCCTTTTTAGCCCCAATTAGTTTCCAAGGCAACAGGAAAGCTTTGTGAGTTTGACTGTCAAGGAACGGTCCAATTATTAGGCAAACAAGTTATCTAGTTGTCAAAGGAAGCAACTTTGAGAATATCACTGCAAAATCACTGCTCCACAGTGATTCTAATCCTGTTATCCTGAGGTAATCCGAGTGAAACAGTTGCCTGATAAAAGTGTGTCCATCAGGGGATATGGGGGCATCGTCCAGCGGGCGAGGGTAGGGGGTGGGTGCATACCGATGTTCTTGTAAAATACGGTAGGACTTATTGGACTTATAGGACATATACGCGCGATTCACTGAGAACTTCTCCGACTGGAAAAAACTGTTGTGAACGGAAGAGATTATAACAGGTTTTGGGGAGGGGGGTGTGGGGGAAGGAGACAAGGGGGAGGGGGTATGGACATGGTGGCTGGCAGCAGCCAGAGTATTTACGCAAATGATGTAGCCAATTCTCTTGCTCGCCATCGGTAAAGAACTGACCACCCCGACCCAAGGGAGATATTTCCGCGCTTTGCGCACGAACCGCCGCTCTGCGGCTACAGTAGAGGCAACCGGGGGCTATACAAGGCAACCCGCAAGGGGTTGTGGAAGCTAAAAGTCAATTGATGAATATTGACTTGAGAACTTCTCTTATCAAGAACTCGCCCCCGGTAAAGAGCACCGCAACCGGGGGCTATACAAGGCAACCCGCAAGGGGTTGAGCGGACAGGCAATAACATCTCTTTTATGGAAAAGCTCCAAAACAAATTGGAGGTTGGTTTTTAACCGATCTGTAACCGATTGTGAATGAAGTTGCTTGCGATCAATTTTGTTTCTATACTGCCCACCAATGATCCAGTCTTCATTCCGCACGTGCGGGACGCAAGAAGGTGTCCAGTGGACACTGTGGACGACATGGACGAGGTGGACAGACACAGAAGCAGACATAGCGGACGAAATACCGGGCAATCAGGGGGAAAGGGGATGTGTGGTGTATCGCAAAACAGGGGACAGTGGAATCATGCGAAGCAGGAGAATCATGGGGAAAATGGTACTCCGCGAGAGATTCCTGACCATTCTCTTCTTGGGTTTGTGCTTTACGCCAGTTTAGGCTATTCTCTCTGGCATGACTTCTGCCCCCGAAAATAACTATATCGAGATCAAGGGGGCGCGCGTCCACAACCTCAAGAATATCGATGTCAAGATCCCCCGCGGCAAGTTGACTGTTATTACCGGACTCTCCGGCAGCGGCAAATCCTCCCTGGCCTTTGATACCCTCTACGCCGAGGGCTACCGAAAATACATAGACAGTCTTTCGGTGGGAGCCCGAAGTCTCCTGGAGCAGATGGAGAAGCCCGATGTCGACTATATTCATGGGCTGACCCCCGTGATAGCCATCGAGCAGCGCCAGGACGCCCTTACCAATCCGCGAACAACGGTGGCCAGCACGACGGAAATTTTGGATTACGCCAGACTCCTGTGGCCGATTGCCGGTGAGCCGCGCTGCCCCAAGGACGGTGGCAAAATAGAGAAACGGACCCTCGATGACGAGGTCGATGCGCTCATGAAGCTTCCCGAAGGGACGCGGGTGATTCTTTGCGCCGACATCATCACGGCCAAGCCCTCAATCGTCCGTGAGGAGGTGGCGCGCCTGGAGCAGAAGGGATTCTCCCGCGTGCGCGTGGATGGCCGGATCCGAGAGACGAGCGAATCGGATCTCTGGCCTCCGAAGGCCAAGCAGGTGCAGCTGCAGGTGGTGGTGGATCGTATTGTGATCGCGCCCGACCAGAAGAGCCGCGTTGCTGATTCACTCGAGATCGCCTTCAAGGAGGGTCAAGACAAAGCTGTGGCGCTCATTGAGAAGGAATCTTCCCCTTCACAAGGGGCTGTAGCAGCTAAAGAATCAGGAACCGTCAAGGACAGGGGGGGGACAGGGGCGGAGTTCCCAAATAAACAACACCCCTCCCAGAGGGAGGGGCAGGGGGTGGGTGGTGTTACCGAACCCAAATACAAGGAGATGCAGCTCCGCCAGAGTTTCTCGTGCGGGCTCTGCGGCACCCTCTATCCGCCGCTTCTACCGCAGCACTTTTCCTACAATCGCCCCGAAGGAGCCTGCCCGGCTTGTTTGGGGCTGGGCAAGGCGCTCGAGTTCGCGCCGGAGCTGGTCGTTCCCGACCCCTCCAAATCGGTGCGTGGAGGAGCCATCAAGCCCTGGCGCGTCGGCCCCAAGCGGATTATCATCCGCCATAGTTCGATCTTAAAGCAGCTTGCCGAACAATATCCCTTTGATCCCGAGACCTCCTGGCAGGAGCTTCCAGAGGAGGTGCGTCACTTCCTTCTTTACGGCGACAAGGAACGCGTTTTTGAACTGCGTACCTGGAGCAAGAAGCATCCGCTTGAGGAGCGTCCCTTTGAGGGCGTGCTGGCCGCTCTCGACTACAGCTTTATCCACACCAGCTCCGAGTGGCTGAAGGTGCGCCTGATGGGCTTTCAGATTGCCAAAACCTGCAAGGTCTGCGAAGGCCGCAGGCTCAACCCCTACAGTCTGGCGGTGAAGCTCAACGGGCTGGACTTCGCGAGCTTTATTCAGATGCCGGTTGTCAAAGCGCACGAGTTTGCCGAGACCCTTCTAAAAGATTCAAAACTTTCGAAGCTTTCCGACGCGGTGAACGGCCTTGAACAGCGCTTGCGCTTTCTGAGGGAGACGGGGCTCGGGTATCTGACGCTGGATCGCGAGTACGTGAGTCTATCGGGAGGAGAGTCACAGCGCGTGCGGTTGGCGGGGCAACTGGGCATGGGACTGGTCGGGGTGACCTACGTGCTTGATGAGCCTTCCATAGGGCTGCATCCCCATGACAACGGAAAGCTCTTGGGAGTGCTTCAGAAGCTGCGCGATATCGGCAACTCGGTTGTGGTGGTGGAGCATGATGAGAGTACCATGATGGCGGCGGACCACCTCATTGAACTCGGTCCCGGGGCGGGGCACCAGGGCGGGTATCTGATTTTTGAAGGCTCGCCGCAGGAGGCTGCCAAGTCAAAGGCATCGATCTCCGGCCCCTTTCTTTCGGGAGAGGTCAGGGTGACAAAGAACGCCCAGACGATTCCGCCGACCAGGGGATTCCTGAAGGTGATCGGCGCCGCCCACAATAACCTCAAGCATATTGACGCGGGCTTCCCGATCGGGCTTCTGACGGTTGTGACGGGAGTCTCGGGGTCTGGCAAATCGACGCTGGTGAACGATATCCTTGGCAATGCCGCCGCGCTCAAGCTCAACGGGGCCAAGACCATCCCGGGTGCCCACAAGTCGATACAGGGCCTGAACGAATTCCGCTCGGTGATCCGCGTCGATCAGGAGCCGATCGGCAAAAGCCCGCGCAGCAACCCCGCCACCTATATCAAGCTCTTCGATCTTCTGCGGAAGCTCTTCGCGCAGACGCCTCTGGCGCGGGTGCGCGGCTATACCGCCAGCCGCTTTAGCTTCAATATCCGCGGAGGCCGCTGCGAAAGATGCGGAGGCGACGGCGTCATCAGGCTGGAAATGCATTTCCTCTCCGATGTCTATGTGCCATGCCCCAGCTGTGGAGGCAAGAGATACAACCGCGAGACGCTCGAGGCGAAGTTCTCGGGGGTGAATATCGCGGAAGTGCTCGATATGCCGGTGGACGATGCCTGCGAGCTGTTCAAAAGGCAGCCGCCGATCATCTCCAAGCTCGATACTCTCAAAGCCGTGGGACTGGGATACGTCAAGCTGGGGCAGCCGGCGACGACCCTCTCGGGAGGCGAGGCCCAACGCATAAAGCTCTCGTTGGAACTCAGCCGCAAGCAGTCGGGAGAGAGCCTCTACATTCTCGACGAACCGACGACGGGACTGCACTGGATGGACACGCAAAAGCTGATGGATCTGCTCTTCAGGCTCCGAGACGCGGGGAATACCGTCATCATCATCGAGCATGATCTGAACGTGATCCGCCTGGCCGACTGGGTGATCGATCTGGGCCCAGGAGGGGGCGACGAAGGCGGCAATGTGGTCTACGCCGGACCGCTGAAGGGGATGATCAGCGCAGCGCAGTCTCTAACAGGCCAGGAGCTGGCGAAGACGTTGAAGGTGTAGCACGGGTTGCCCTTGGAAATAGTGTTCTTTCGATCCATTGACCGATCACGCTCTCATCAGGGGGAATTATGCCACTGTTTCCTGCATAGTAGCGGGCGATTCCCCTCATATCTATAAGACGACCTTTGCTGTCAAAGAGGGCAAGAGCCGGAACCACTTTAATTGGGAGCTCTGGGAGCTGCCCGAGTCCCTTGGATACATCCACTTCTTGGAACTGGATTCCCCTGCCCTGTAGACTGGCTTGGAGCCGCTCAAATATTGGTCGAAACTCGTCGCATACCGGGTGCTCCCTTGAGTAAAAAACACACCTTATTCCTCCCGTCATTCGGGAAGTGGCGTTGGGCGATGCCGGGGCGCCGAGCTCCTTCATTAGGAATACAATATACTAATATTTGCGGTTCTGTCAAGTGCCTCTTGGGGCAAACACACAACTACCTCTATCCCAACAGGCTTTTATATTTAAGTTGGACTAACAGGCGGCCGATGGAGGCAGAGAGAAAATCCATTTTGCCTGGCATACTCGCTGAGAAAAATCCCACTGCCATGTTTCTTAAAGTGTGGTACCCCATTGACCCTGGAGTCCGCTGACTGTCGATACTCCCCAAGTACCCGTCCTCCTTTTTCTTGCCCATAGAGAGCCGCAAACTCTCTTGTTAACCAACCGAGGTAATCTTTGATACATCCACACGGAGTTGTTGCCTCGGGGGCAATGCTATCCCCGTCATATATGGCGTAAGGGAAACACCCACCGCCTATAACGAAAAGAGGAGCCTCCACAGGAAACTTCTTATTAAAAGCCTCACTCAGTTTGGATCCTTCTGCTATGCGGGGTTTGATCATTCCTAACAGTCTTCTCTCAGTATCCGTCGCATTAGACCTGACGTCCTCATTGGCTTCAGGGCTTTCAAGCAGAGACTTAAAAGAAGCGGCAGTGGAGATAACTCTGGTGAGTGCTTTGTCCGCCTCACCTGCGTTGTCGGTACGTCCGCATAATTGCCAGTACTTGAGAAATGCGAACATAGAATCTTGCGCCGTTTGAAATTTGGGCTTCGACTCTTGCATCATGGCATTGAACTGTTCGGTTGCTACAAACATACGCACAAAGCCCGAAAGCGCATTATTGCTTTCCTCCGAACGTTCTCTGGTTTCGCTGCACATACTGTGGCGCAGCCATGAGTCCATGAAGCGCCGTCCCGCCAGTTCTCTGCCCAGTTTTTGCTCCAAAGATATTATTTCGTCGTAGGAAAGACCTGTGCGGCAAAACGGATCCACATCAAAGGAACCAAAGTCACCCATAATGCCTCTTATACTGCCCCCGAAGATCTATAGTGTCAATTGTTTTAAGATAATATTGCCTTTTTCAAATCATCTTTCTTTTGTGTTCCTACAAAACGCGCGATTTCTTTGCCACTTTTAAAGACAATCATGCAGGGAATGGAGTTGATATCGAATTTGGCGGCCAGGTCGGGGTATTCGTCCGCATTGACTTTGGCTATGACCGCCTGCCCCTTGACCTCTGTGGCCAGTTGGTCCAGAACCGGCAGCATCATCTTGCACGGCCCGCACCAAGGTGCCCAGAAATCCACGAGGGTCGGGGTGGCCGACGCGATGGCGGCATCGAAGGTGCTGGGCGTAAGTTGTACGGCGTCTGACATACCACGATTTTTTATAATTTTTTGACAATGGCAAGACCTCTTTCGTTCTCCGGCCGTTTTTACAATTTATTAGAATTCTTAACAACCTTCCGCTTCAGACGTGTAATGGCACAATCTCTGCTTTATATGCTCTCATGTCGGACCCTACCAGCGCAGTCAGCGGCATAGCTCTATTCAATGATGCCAACTACGTGGCCGCCAAAAAGCTGCTCGACGCCGCCGAACTCATGCACGAGGCGCACGCCTCCAATATCGCCAATGTAGAGACCCCCGGATACAAGCGGGTGGATATCGATCCGAACTTTGAGAGCCAGCTCAAGGCCGCCTATCAAAGCGGAGATACCAGTGCCATTGATAATGTGCAGATCAACATCATAGATGACAAGACCACCGCGGCGGTGCGCCCGGACGGCAACAACGTCAGTATGGAAACTGAGCTGATGATGGACAACAAGACGGCGGTCAACTACGACTCCCTTGAACAATACCTTTCGACCAGCCTGCAGCAACTCCAACAGGCGGTAAAAACCAACTGATAAGCGATGGACATAATTCCCTCACTGACAACCACGGGTTCTGCTCTTGATGCTGAGCGGATCCGCATGGATGTGATCGCGCAGAATATTGCCAATGCCGAAACGACCCGTGATGAGGCTACCGGCAAGGCCTATCAGCGCAAGATAGTGACCTTTGAATCTGTCCTGAAGAAAGCCAGCGGCTCAGCCACGGGCGCCTCGGGTTCCGACGGAGACAGTAACGTAAGGCCTTCGCTCAAGACTGTCAAAGTGTCCGGCATCACCTCGGATACGACACCGGGCGAGAGAATATACAATCCCAGCAGCCCGCACGCGGATAAAAACGGTTTTGTGGAGATGCCAAACGTGAAAGTGGCACAGGAAATGGTTGATTTGATAACAAGTTCCCGCGCCTATGAAGCAAATCTTGCCGTTGCCAAGAACTCCAAGAGCATGGCGGATTCGGCTTTGAAGCTGGGAAGAGACCAGTAATAATTTATGACCAACGCGATAACCCCCATATCGAGTAGTGATCTGATGGAGACCGTGAAACAGATCACCCAGACGGAGCGTGCCATGTCGGAAGGAATCTCAGTGCAGGGAGATTCTTCCGCGACCGGTACATCCAAAACACCAGGTTTCGGCGATATGCTCGCCGGGCTGATAAAGAGCGTGAACGACAAGGGTGCCGCCGCGCAGGGTCAGATTCAGAAGATGTTGACCAGCTCCGATTCGGGAGCGGCCGCAGGCAATGTCCACCAGGCCATGTTGAGCATGAAGGAAGCCGGAGTGGCTTTTACGATGATGACGGAGGTTAGAAACAAGCTGGTATCCGGCTACCAGGAACTCATGAGGATGTCTGTGTAACCTATGGGGCCGATCTTTGAACAACTTGGAAAAATCTGGGCGGAACTGTCGGCCGCGCAGAAGCTGACTATTGTCGTGGCGCTTTTGGCGGTTGTCGTTGGCATGGGCGCCCTGATCTATTACACCAGCAAGCCCCAGATGAAGCTTCTTTACGGCGGCATTGACCCCAAGGAGATGAGCGCGGTGGTTGCGTCCCTGGATGAGGAAAAGATCCCTTATGAGATTGGAGCTGGCGGCAAATCCATCTTTGTTCCCGAAGAGAAAGTCTATCAGGTCCGCATGAAGATGGCCGGCCAGGGCATCCCCAGCGGGGGAGGAGTGGGCTACGAGATCTTTGACAAGGGAAACTTTGGTATCTCTGATTTTGTCCAGCGCACCAATTTTATCCGCGCTTTGCAGGGCGAGCTTTCCCGTTCCATCAATCAGTTGCAGGGGGTTCGCTCTTCGCGCGTGATGATTGTGATGCCGGAAAACAAGCTTCTGGTCACCAACGAGCATACGCGTCCGACGGCCTCGGTGTTTATCGACGTTGGCGGTCGTTCCTTCAGCGAGGAGAATGTGAACGCGATCCGGTACCTGGTGGCCAACGCCGTTGAAGGTCTCAAAACCTCGGATGTCGCGGTTATTGACAGTACGGGCAAGGTTCTTTCGAGCGAGGAAGCTGATGATCCCTCCTTTGGACAGGCCAGTGGACGTTTCAAGGTACGCAAAGCGGTGGAGGATTACTTTACGCAGAAGATCACAAGCCTGTTGACTCCCGTGGTGGGCGAGGGCAATGTTGTGGTGCGTGTTTCCGCTGACTTGAATTTCGACGCCCAGACTCTTGTGGAAGAGAAGTATGACCCCGAAGGCCAGGTGATTCGCAGTCAGACTTCCCAGGATGACAGTTCCAGCAGCACTGAGAGTGCCTCTTCAGGGGGTGCGGCAGGCGTGGCCTCCAATACGCCTGGCGGCGGCGGCAGCGGGACTGCCACTGCGGGACAGAACAACACCACCAATACGCGCAAGAACCGCGTGACTTCCTATGAGATCAATAAGACCGTCAGCGAGACGGTAAAGAATCCAGGCAGCGTCAAGTCACTTTCGGCTGCGGTATTTATCGCCAAAAAGTCTGAGACCGGCTCGACAACCACGGGCATTGTCACCCGCACGCCCCAGGAGATAGAGATGCTCAAAAATATGGTGATGAACGCGCTGGGACTAGATCCCAAGGATGCCTCAGCGGCGAGAGTTACCGTGGAAGAGACTGTTTTTGACAAACCGGCTTTATCCCCCGAGAAGGGTGGCTTGATGCAGTCTGCCGCCTCCGGTGGCATAGATTGGCTCGATGGACTACGCAAGATTCTGGGAATAGGAGCCGCCATAGCCGTATTTGTGGTGTTTATGGGAATGCTGCGCAAACAGCTGGCTGAAAAGCCGGGGATGGAGATTGTCTCCGAAGGCGGATCTTCGTCGGAAGCTCAAAAAGGCTCGGCTTTGACGCCGGAAATCCTCAATGAACTCATTCAGAACAAGCCGGATAATGTCAGTGCCGCGCTCAAGTCCTGGGTGAGCGCGGGACAATCCAAACGGTAATATGGCAGAGAAACTCGACATTAGCATAGAATACGATCAGCTTACAAAATATCAGAAGCTGGCGATCTTCATGATTGTCGTGGGGGTCCCCGCCGCCGCGGAGATTCTAAAGGAGTTCGAGGATCATGAAGTGGAGCTTGTCTGCCAGGAGATTGCCAATTATCCTCTTATTGACCAGAAGACACGGCTCCGTGTGATAGATGAGTTTACGGGAATCATAGGGGAGGGGACTCTTGCCAACCTGGGAGGCTCGAATTACGCGCTCAGGACTCTGGAGAAGGCCAAAGGCGATTACAAGGCGGCCAATATCATCGGCCGCATTGCGCCTGCCACCAGCGCCATGGAGGTCCTGAATGAGATTTCCGAGATGGAGCCCCGCCAGATTTACAACCTGATCCGCAAGGAACAGCCCCAGACGGTGGCGTTCATATTGTCACACCTTTCAGAAGAAAAGGCGGCCCTTATTCTTACCATGTTGCCGACAGAGTTGCGGGAGGTTGTGGCTGAGAGAATAGGCATCATGGAAACGACTTCCACCGATCTGGTGTCCAAGGTGGTATACAATCTAAAAAGGCACATGGTGGGATCCCAACGGCAGACAACGCACGTCGCCGGAGGCATCAGAATGGTGGCCAATCTCATCAACGTCATGGACAAAGAAGTCAGCAAGGCCTTGCTGGTCAAGCTGGAGGAGCGCAATCCCGCCCTGGGACAGGCCATCAGAAAGAAGCTCTTCTCCTTCGACGATCTGGTGCGTCTGCAGCAGGTCGACCTTCAAAGAATTTTGCGAGAGGTGGAAATGGCGGATCTTGTGGTGGCTCTCAAGTCCGCCAGTCCGACTTTGCAGCAGGCGATCATGTCGGGAGTTTCCAAGAGGGCGGCCGAGACGCTCAAGGAGGAAATCGCCATGTTGGGACCTGTCAAACTGAAGGATGTGGAGGCCGCGCAGGACAAGATCATACAGGTGGTGCGCCGGCTGGAGGACGAGGGTCAAATCTCAATCGACCAGTCGGGAGGCGATCGTGTCGTCGGATAAATTTGTCATCTTGGGCGGACGTCTCAAGACTGTGTCGCTCGCCGACAGCGGGCCCGCCCCCCTGGGCGGAAGCGCGCTGAGCGCGGAGCTTGAGAAGAACTATCGCAAAGGTTACGAAGATGCCTCGGCGCGTTACAATTTGGAGCTCCTCGAGATGAGGAAACAGATGCAGGAACATGCCGCGGGAGTCCTGAAAACAATCGAAGAGGAATACCGCAATCTGACCTCTCATCTTTCCAATGAATTGGTGGAGATTTTGGGGGTGCTCCTATACAAGATAGTCGGACAGGCGGCGATGGAACCGTCTGTTATAAAATCCCGGATAGAATCAGTGATAGCAGAGAGCTGCCCGGAGAATGAACCCGTGGAGGTTCAGCTTTGTCAGAAGGATTTTGACGCTCTGAAGAGCATGGATGAGGGTTTTGTGGCGCGTCATGCCTATCTGAGCTTCAAAGTAAATGAAAAACTTTCCTCCGGGGACTGTATGATGAGAACCCGTTTTGGCGAGGTTGACGCGCAGCTTAAAACCCAATTCAAGCAGCTGATAGGAGAGCTTCAGGAAGCATGAGCAGGACTCTTTCCAACAGAATAGACCAGATCAGGGGAAGACTGGGGAACTTGACTCCCCAGGTAAAGGTGGGCCGCGTGGTGCAGGTGACGGGGCTGATCATAGAGTCCATAGGCCCCGACCTCTCCCTGGGGGAACTCTGCACGGTCAGCTCCGACCGCTCCTCTTCCGTGACGCGTGCCGAAGTGGTCGGTTTCCGTGAGGAGAGATTGCTCCTGATGCCGCTGACTCCCATGCGTGATATCCATGTGGGGGCAATCGTGCGCGCTGCCGGATTTGGGGAACGGGTCCCGATCGGCGAGAAGCTGCTGGGCAGGGTGATAGACGGAATGGGCGCTCCGATAGACGAGAAGGGACCTCTGGGTGCCCCGATTATCTCCGGGCTGCAGCAGAGTGCTCCCAATCCGCTCAAAAGGGCCAGAATCAACAGGATTATGACGACAGGGGTGAGATCGATAGATCTCTTCACTCCCCTGGGGTACGGCCAGAGGGTGGGCATTTTCTCGGGATCTGGCGTTGGAAAATCAACGCTTCTGGGCATGGTGGCTCGCGGCAGTGACGCGGATGTAAACGTGATTGCCCTCATCGGGGAGCGAGGCCGTGAGCTCCGTGAGTTCATGGAGAGTGATTTGAAAGAGGCGGGGCTGGCCCGCTCCGTGGTGGTTGCCTCCACGTCCGATCAACCGGCTCCACTCCGGGTTCGTGCCGCGCAGCTGGCCACGCGCATAGCCGAGGATTTTCGTTCCAAAGGCAGGCGGGTAATGCTCATGATGGACTCCCTGACGAGGTTGGCCATGGCACAGAGGGAAATCGGACTGGCCATAGGAGAGCCTCCCACCTCCCGCGGTTATACCCCTTCCGTCTTTGCGCTCCTGCCAAAAATACTGGAAAGAACGGGCATGGACGAGAACGGGGCCATCACGGCACTGTACACGGTGCTTGTGGAAGGCGATGACATGAATGAGCCCATTGCCGACGCAGCCCGCGGTATTCTGGACGGACACATTATTCTGAGCCGCCAACTGGCCACAGCCAACCACTATCCTCCGGTAGACGTGTTGGAGAGCCTGAGCCGACTTGCCAGAACTCTGACATCTTCCGAGGAGTACGACCTGATCTCTTCGGCCAGGGATCTCCTCGCCAATTACCGCAAGAATGAGGATCTGATTCAGGTGGGCGCTTACACAAGGGGCAGTAGTCCACAATTGGACCGGGCAATAGCCAAGTATACGCCCATCATGGACCTCTTGAAACAGCATTTCAATGAGCGCGCCGATAGGGCGCAATCGCTGGAACGTCTGAGAGAGATCCTTGCCAAATGAGACGCTTCAAATTCAGTCTGGCCCCCATCCTCAGTCTGAAAGTGGCCAAGGAAGATGCGGCCTTGCGCAAATTTGGAGAGGCTGTCGCCTTCCGGGCGCAGACCGCGGAGTTGTTGAAGCAGGCGAATTTTTGCCGACAGTCCCATTTGGATTCCATCCAGCACGCGCGTGCCCTGCGTTTGGAGGCGGTTCATCAGCAGTCCTGGTTCGATGAATTAAACCGTCTGGAAGCGGAGTGTTCCGTGTGCGCGGATGGTTTCGCAAAGGCTATGGGCGAAGAAAGGAAGGCCAAGAACGCTTATCTAAAGGCACATAACGAATCAAAAGCTCTTCATAACCTTAAGGACAAGAGAGTGTTGCAGCACAATAAGACGCAGGAAAAGGCCAACGAAAAAGAATTGGAAGAGATTATGCTATCCAGGAGGAACGCCCTATGACGCCCATTCTTCAGACAATCATCAACAGCCGTTGGACAGCGCCTCTGCTGGCGGTGTTCATGGTTCTTACCGTCAGCTCTCTCAAGGTGTATATGTATGTGGATGGAGTATTAAAGGCCTATGTCCAGAGCTTCTATGTGGATAGCAGTGACCACTACGTCTACTGGACATTCCACACGAAAGAGATTCAGGAACTGGTGGATTCACTGGATGGCAAGAGACGTGACATGGATAAAAGACAGTCAGATCTGGAGGCGTTGCAAACGCGCCTGGACAATGAGAAGAAGGAACTGTTGGATGAGCGTGCCAAGCTTGAGGCACTGGAGAATGGCATCGGCAATACCATCGTGCAATCCAAGGAAAGCGAAATGCAGAATCTCAAGAGTCTGGCGTCCACATACTCGGCCATGAACCCGGATGCGGTTGTGAGCGTTATGAACGAGATGGATGACAATACCGTCGTCAAGATACTCGCCCTTATGAAATCCGATACGGTAGGCTCCATCTTTGAGGCGATGGAAAAAGTCCCCAACCAGGGGCCGGTCATGAGTGAGAGAATTTCGCGCCTGACGGAAAAGCTGCGCCTATACAAGCAGTCACCCAAATAGCCATTCCATGTCGGACTACAGCGTCAGTCAGTCTGCCCGGCAATACGAGGCGGAGAGGATGCAGGAAGAGCGCAATCTTGAACGAATGCTGGGACAGGATACTGCGCAGGCGAGATTATTACAGGCAGAGGAGGAGATCTCTGCACGGGAAAAAAGTTTTGAGGATGCCATAGAGGCGCAAACCCGCCAGGATCTGCAGCAGGATGCAAGGTTCCTTTCCCTTGAGAATGAAACCCAAAGGTCGCTTGCCGTGAGCCTGGAGGATGAATGGCAGTGTCAGGCCCAGCGTCAGCGCCTTCTCGACGAGACAGCCCAGGAGCAGGCAGCAAATTCAGGGAGAATAGCGCAGCAGTCGTTTGCCCAACAGGAGGAGCTGAGAACGGAGGCAGCCGCTTTGCGGCAGGCGGACGAACGCGTCGCAATGTTGGAGAGCCTCGATGTAACCCAGGGTCAAGAGGCCGGGATGATCTCCAAAAACCAATTGAGCCAGTCCCGCGACGCAAATTTCTCCCAGGCTTCACAAATGAGCCGGCAAAAGAGCGCCAACAGGGCGGAACATCGGTTCCAGACTGCTGAGGCCAAACGGCATACCCTGCAAAAGGGAGCCTCCTTATCGGCAATCTCCCAGTCGAAGGGCTCTGCGGGAGAGTCGGAAATGGACTCTCTCTCCCTGGAGGAGAACTTGCAAGGTGGTCTTTACGCAAGATCTGAAGGATCGCCTCGCGCGGAGCAGAAGGGAACAGCTCCGGGCGTAGGACAGGAGAACAAGGCCGATGATAGGGAAGAGAATGCCTCGCAGAATAAGAGCAGTACTTCGGGCAATAAAGACCAGCTTGGACGCGATGGCACGGGAACTGCTCCAAGAGATACGGACGCTATGGCAGCTTTCTTTAATACGCGGCACGATTACAGGGATGATGCGTCATCCCAATGGCAGCGTCTTTCTTATGGCGGGCAATCGGACCAGTCGCAGAACCAGGAATATGCGCCCAATAATGGTTCATCGGCGGAGTACAATATTGTGGCCTTGGGGCAGACTCTTACTCCCCGCCTGATTGAACTGATCCAGAAGCTCTCCTCGATGGGCTACAACTGGGCCAGAGTCGTGGTGCCTATCGACGCGCAGACCAAGGTGGTTGTGCGTTTCAACAGCCAGAACGGCAGGGTCAAGATACACCTGAGCGCCCCCACGAGCGGGCTTTGCGAGCTGATCCAGTCGCTTTGGGCGGATTTGACCCAGCAGGTATCCCGTCACGGCATTGTTTTGGACAGTCCCACTTTCGATACAACACCAGAAACTTCCACCTATGAGCACTAGCGCCATCACACCCAACGCTGCCACCAGCAGCACAACGGGCAGCTCTTCTTCGTCGGCTTCCTCCACGAGTTCGACAAGCAATCTCACGCAGGCCGATTTCCTCCAGCTTCTTACACAGGAGATGGAAAATCAGGACCCGCTCAATCCAGTCAGCAACGATCAGTTTCTGGCCGAGTTGGCGCAGTTCAGCAATCTGCAAACAACCACGGATATTGATACAACGCTCAATACCATGGCCTCGTCTCTGGGCCAAGCGAGCGCCACTTCGGCCTACTTGGGCCAGAGTGTTACGCTTACCGACAGCAACAATGCCACCGTCAGCGGCACAGTCACGCAGGTCAGCACTTCAGACGGCACGGAGTACGTTACTGTGAATGGCGCACAATATCCGGCTTCCAGTATCACCGCGGTCTCGACGGCATCCAATGCCTCGACATCCGCATCTTCTTAATTCTGTAAACTTTCCAAACAATAGAATCATATGGCACTAATGGGATCACTAGGTACCGGCGTAAGCGCCCTTCAGGCGTTTACCCAGGGTATGGACGTTATTGGCAATAATATTGCCAATGTCAACACAACCGGATTTAAAAGCTCGACTGTCGATTACGAAAATGATTTTGGCCAGGTTTTGTATGAAAGCTCTGGCGCGACGGGCTCCTCACCGATTACCAGCCAGATAGGCAGCGGTGTGTCCGTGGCGGATATCGCGGGAAATTATTCGCAGGGGAATATTACTTCAACGGGAGTGAGCACAGATTTGGCTGTCAGCGGCAACGGTTATTTTGTGGTCGAAGATGGCAGCGGTGATCCCTTCGTGACGCGGGCGGGAAATTTCAGCACCAGTACCAGCGGTTATTTGCAGACAAGCAGCGGGGCTTATCTGGTTGGTCTCACAGGCGGCAGCGTCAGTTACACCGTTTCACAGGACGCCGGTGGAAATCTTGTTTTTACCAAGGACGTGACGACAGCCCCCTCTACCGTGGGGAAGATGACTACCAGTTATACGACTCCCACGGTGGAAAATGATCTTCTGACCGTTGATAAATCCGTCACAAAATACGATACGGCGCAGATCGATACCCAGGCCGAGACGACATTGGGGCTGACCTCGTATGCTTTTGATAGCAGCGGCAATCTGACTTTTACGCTTCAGAACGGCGACAGTTATGCGGCTGGCCAGGTGCTTCTGACCAGCTTTAGCAATCAAAACGCGCTGGTCTCCGCGGGAAACAACCTGTACACCAATCTTGACGCGGCAGGCCCTTTGGGCGGTTCTTTGACGATTTCCTCCCTGACGGCTGCCACCAATGCTCCGGGTACCAACGGATTGGGAACCTTCAAGACAGACTCGCTGGAAAGCTCCAATGTTGATCTTACCTCTGAGCTGACCAATATGATCTCCGTGGAGAGAAGCTTCCAGGCGGCTTCGCGCATCATCACGGTTTCCAATGATATGCTGCAGGATGTGGTTGATCTGGGCAGATAAAACTTTGATTTATGGCAGACGAAAAAGAAAAAGAGAAAGCTCCTCCAGCCGCCGCAACTCCGCCGGCGGACGCGAAAGACGCCAAGAAAGAGGGTTCGGATAAGGCGGGCACGGAAGCCGCGCCCAAGAAGACATCGGTCTCTCCTGGCGGCAATTGGCTGCCTCTGGTCGTCGTGATCCTTATTACGCCGATTCTGGCAATCGTTGTCTCTGATAATATCATGATCCCACGCGTCAAAAAGGCGTTGGGAGAGATTGCCGCAATCGAACAGGCCGCAGCGCATCCGGCCGCAGGTGGCCCGTTGCCCACAGAGCAGAAGGATTCCAAGGAGAAAGCCAAGGACGCCAAGGGGGTGATGGCGGATCAGTCGGTCGTCAAATTTGAGAACGTTGTGGCGAATCTGTCAGGTACGCTTAAAAGCCGCTTTGTCAAGGTCAGCTTCAGCATTGAAGGTGACTCAGACGACTTCAAGAGCCAGATTGAGCCCAACAAGGACAAGATTATTGACGCTGCTCTGGGAGTGCTGGGTGCTTTGACAGTGGCCGAACTGGACGAGCCGGGCACCAAGAATATCGTCAGAAGCGATCTGATCGACTCCTTCAACCAGGTACTCGCCAAGCCGATTGTCAAAAGACTCTATTTCTCAGAATTCGTGATACAGTAATTCCTCATGAGCGATACGCCCGACAGTCAGACGCCGCAGCCTCCCACGCCGGGGGATCAACAACCTTCCGCGCAGCCACCTGCGCCAGAGGCTCGTCCCGCGGAGCCGCAGGCGGCGGCTCCTGAGAATAACCCCCTTGACCAGGGCGACATAGAGAAGCTGTTGGCGGAGGTTGAGACACAGAAAGCCGAAACCGTTTTTGACCATACAGGCAGACGTTTTGGGAAAGATGTGAAACTCAATATCGAGAACTATGACTTTAGGAATCCGGTGTTCCTGACCGAGTATGACCTGCGACAGGTCCGTATCCGCCAGGAGCAATTCGTGCATTATCTGGCGGCCCGTATGGCGATGTTTTTGCGCATGGATTTTGGGCTGAAGATGGTCAAACTCCAGACTCTCGATTTTACGAAGTATACAACAGCTCTTCCCAGTCCGGTAGCCATATCGCTCTTTAAAGTAGAGCAACTCAATGGCGTTGGGATACTGTCTATCAATCCCCGGCTGGCCATGACCATTGTGGATAGAATGCTGGGTGGCAAGGGCCACTCAGTGCGTGAGGACCGATACTTGACCGAGATCGAAATCTCCCTGCTCAACGATGTGGTGCATACCTTTTTGGAAGAGTGGTGCCGCCAGTGGGCCGATATTCAGGAGATGACCACGGCGATTGTTGGCAATGAAAATAATGGAAGATTCCTTCAGACTGCCGCCAGCGATGCCCCGATGCTCGTGCTGGTGATGGAAGGGGATCTGGGAGACTGTGCTGAAGAAATCTCCCTGGCCGTTCCATACTACATGATAGAGCCGCTCGTTAAGAAGATACAGGCCAACAGCAAGAAGTACGCGAAGAGCCAGGAGGCGGAAAAAGGCATCCAATGGATGGACAGCTGTTCAAGCATCAAAATGCCTCTATTTGCCGAATGGACCTCATTTGAAATGACGGTTCGCGATCTGCTGGCATTGCGGGAGGGGGATGTCATGGAACTTCCGTCGACCATTCTTGGCCAGGCGCAGGTACGGGTGGTGAATTCACCCAAGTTTAGGGGCGAAATTGGATTGGAGGGCGACAAAGTCGCCGTCAAATTAACCGAAAAAATGGGGGCTATTTAATATGGAAACCAACACAGAATCAAAGAGTTTGGACCTGGTCTTGGATGTAAAGGTCCAGGTCACCGTGCAATTGGGCTCGTGCGAGCTGCCAATGAGAGAGGTTCTCTCTCTTTCTCCGGGGGCGGTCCTGCAACTAAAGCAGCAGGCCAAGGACCCTGTGGGTCTTTACGTAAATGGCAAGCTTATTGCTTATGGAGAGGTGGTTGTTGTCGAAGACAATTTCGGCATCAAAATCACCGAACTCCTAGGTAATAAGTAAATGAAAAGAATACTATCCCCGCTTCTTGCATTTGGAACCTGTACAACTCTTCGCGCGGCCGAGGCTGTCGCGAAGGTATATGATCCCGCTGGTGCCCCGGTTTCTGCGGTTGCCCCAAGTACGGGTTCTTCCATCCTTGTCAGCGTCATTTACCTGCTTTTCATGGCCGGACTGGCGTGGGCGGTATATATCTTTTGGAGGAAAAAGAACGTTCCCGCGCGCACGACGCGAGCGCAGGCCAGAATTCTTGATGTGACGGCCACGCGGCCATTGGGCAATCGTCAATTTTTGGTAGTGGTTCGTTATGGCAAAAAGGAGCTCCTTCTGGGGGTGGGGCAGGGGTTTATTACCCCGCTTCAAGCGGACGTATGCATGGAATTTGAGAAGAAAGGCGCACAATGAAATACGATACAAATAGTACCACGACTCCCAAAATCTCTTCCTGGTGGAAGGGCTTTTGGGACTCTACTGGCAATTTTTTTGCCAGGCTCGTTCCCGCTAGTACCTCTCCCGGGGTTGCTAGACATCTGGGCAGTCAGATCCCCAATGTAACCCTTGATTCCAGGAGGATCTTCCTTCTTAGAATGAAACAGTCGACTCCTTACCTTCTGGAAGAGGAATCCTATGGAGCTGTGGCCTCGTCCAGAAAACCGACCGCGTCGCGTAAAGGGAAAGCCAAACCGTCAAGTCGTTCCAGAAAGTCAGCCGCCCAAACACGCCGGAAGAGTCGCTAGGATGAGAGTTCTCCCCGCCATACTGTTGGTGTTGTTGGCCTCAGCTGCCTTTGGAGCAGAAGCTGTTCCGGCCACTGCCTCCGCAAAGTCGTCCGTGAGCGCGCTTGCTCCCCAGACGCCCGCTGCTGCCGCGGTGGCCAACGGAATTGCCGTGTCGGACAATACAAAACCGCTTGCTCTCAATATCAGTGTCAACGGAGGGGATCCCGCGGATTTGTCTGTGGCCTTGCAGCTGATGTTGCTGATGACGCTGCTTTCCGTGGCGCCGTCACTTATCATGCTGACGACCTCCTTCACGCGTATCGTGATTGTGCTGGGATTTGTCAAGAGCGCGATTGGCGTTCAGCAGGCTCCAAGCAGCCAGATCATTGTTGGGTTGGCGCTCTTTCTTACCTTTTTCATCATGGCGCCCGTGTGGGACAATATCTACAAAAACGCGGTCAACCCATACATGGAGAAGAAGATCACCTCCCAGCAGGCCTTCTCAGTCGGTTGTGATGCCCTGAAGGGCTTTATGCTCAAGCAGACACGCAGCAGCGACGTGGACTTCTTCCTGAGAGTTTCCCGCAGCGGCAGAACCAAGGTCGAAGATCTTCCCATTCACATTGTGATGCCCGCCTTCATCATGAGCGAGCTGCGCACGGCTTTCCAGATGGGATTTCTGATTTTCATTCCCTTTATCATCATTGATTTCATAGTGGGTTGTTCGCTGATGTCCATGGGTATGATGATGATGCCGCCAGCGGTCATCGCCACTCCTTTCAAGATACTCCTTTTTGTGCTTATTGATGGCTGGACGTTGATAGTCCAATCACTTGTGCAAAGTTTCCATGCATAGACGCCTAATATGACACCCGAGACCGCAATAGAGATCCTTCGCTCGGCCGTGATGGTGACATTGACCCTGATGGCGCCCATGCTTATTACGGCCATCTCGGTCGGGCTTCTGGTTTCGATTCTCCAGACGATTACCAGCATCCAGGAGCAGACTCTGACCTTTGTCCCCAAAATGATAGCTGTCGCGATTGTGCTGATGGTCAGTTCGCACTGGATGATCCGGACGATGGTGGACTATACGGTTTGGCTCTTTCAGCGTATGCCCAGCATGGCCTCCTGACGTTTTGGGCGGGTTAGCCGATAAGACAGCTTATCAGGTGCGGTGTTGATAAGTTGGAACGTTTTCGAGAGCCTCCCGAATAGCTTGTGGAGTAGCGCGTGCGGCGAGAAATATCACACGGCCATTTATGCCATCTCCATGTGGTACTGGTGCTTCTCGTGGTGCGACCCGCAGATATCTTAACGTTGTCGCAAGGGGGAGAGAACCAGGAACACACTCCCGCCCTGCTGGGTTATCTTTGCTCATATTATCTTTAGGCGAGTATACCTGGGTTCTGTGGCGCTGCAAGCGTAAATCTTGGCCATATTTATCACCTCTTTCCGGTACGCAACCTGCTTGTAAATCAAGACCTTCCCCATGTTCATCACTCCCTGGGACATAGACTATCTCTACCGCGCGTTTTTGATATGCCTGCGGCTGGGTGCGCTTCTGGCCCCGATTCCCTTTTGGGGCACGGGTGCGCTGCCCATGATGGTCAAAATCGGCTTTGTACTGCTTTTTACCAATGTGGTGGCGTTGGCCACTCCAGAAACCCCGCATCTGCCATCCCACCTTTTGGGGATGATCGTGGCCGGTCTCCATGAGGTGATGGTGGGGCTTTTCATGGGATTTATCGTTCGCATTGCTTTCCAGTCAGTTGTCATGGCCGGGGAAATTATCTCCATAGAGGGCGGCTTTATGCGCGACAACTCTTTTGATCCTCTCAGCAATCAGACCGGCTCGGCTGCCGAGAAACTGCTCTCCAACTTTGCTCTGGTGATCTTCTTCAGCGCGGGGATGCACTTGCAGGTGTTCGAGAGCTTTGTCAAAAGCTTTGAGAGCATCCATATGGGAGTCTGGGTTCCGTCTGAGGGGGCGATGAACGGCTTTATTTCAGCCACCGCCGGTATTTTTGTGACAGCCGTCGAGATTGCCGCCCCGTTTTTGGCCATCAATTTTGTGATCAATATGACCTTTGCGGTTCTTGGCAAGGCCGTGCCACAAATGAATGTTTTTGTGGTCAGTTTTGCCGTCCTGATTGTCGGCGGGCTTGTCATCATGTCAATGACGCTTGACGTGACCGCCCATCAGATATTGCAGACTATGGGGCAGACGGCAGTCAATATGCTTAACATGGCGGGGGCAAGGTAAAAATGGCTGAAGACGGCAAAACAGAGAAACCGACATCGAAGAAGCTGCAGGAGGCTTACGATGACGGCAACTACGCGAAGGCCCCTGAAATCGGGGTCGTTTTCGTTTTGATTGCCGCCTTTGGATACCTTTCGTTGCAGGGTCCCGAGATGGCCAATCAGGTCTGCCAGGTCTCCAAATGGGTACTGTCCCACCTGCATCGCATAGATCTCAACATCGATTCGGTCTGTGATTTCCTTTTGTTCCTGCTTCAGTCCTGTGTATTCTTTGTTCTGCCGTTCCTGCTGGTGTGTTGCGTGGCCACCATCGCTTCCGGTGGGTTGCAGACGGGATTTCGAATCTCTTCCAACGCCCTGAGGTGGGATTTTGGCCGCATCAACATCGTCAACGGCGTGCGGATGCTCTTCAGCACCGAAAAGCTGGTAAATTTTGGCATTAGCTTCCTGAAGCTTGTCGTGGTGGCCTGGATCATCTGGGGCGTGATCTGCGATATACAGAAGGACCCCATCTTTTATACGCAGGTATCGGTGCAGCACGTGGTGGAGTTTATCTTTCGGACTTTCCTGGCGATGCTCTCCAAGCTGATTCTGTTCGTGGGTACCATAGCGGCGATGAGCTACGCCTACCAGAAGTTCCGTTGGACCGACTCCCTCATGATGAGCAAAGAGGAGGTGGAAGACGAGCGGAAGAACTCGGAGGGAAATCCCCTTGTCAAAGGCGCCCGACGCAAGAGGGCCTATCAGATGGCTTATCGCCAGGTACTAACGAAGATTCCCCTGGCTGATGTGGTGGTTACGAACCCCACCCACTTCGCGGTGGCGCTCAAATATGAGCGCGGCAAAGACTCCGCTCCGGTAGTCCTGGCCAAAGGCAAGGACTTGTTGGCTCAAAAAATCAAGGAGATAGCCCGGCAGCATGAGGTGCCGATGGTGGAGAATCGTCCCGTGGCCAGGGCGCTCTATAAGACAGCCACGGCGGGCAGGGCGATCCCGCCCGATATGTACCAGGCTGTGGCGCAGATTCTGGCCTTTGTTTACCGTGCGCACAGGTATTACTTCCACAGGTTGAAGGCTCGAAGGCTCGAGGCGACAGCCTAAGGGAAAAGTGGGGGCGGGGACGCTTGCCTTTGTCCTCTTTCGGGGCTACAATGTTCTCTATCTATGGAATACTATCTTCACAGTCAGTTTTGGTGGCTTGTATCGCTTGTTATTCCCCTTGCCGTGGGACTTTACGCTCATTTCCGCGTAACCGGAGCCTACCATAAGTATGCGCAGATTTCCTCTCACAGCGGTATGACGGGAAGGGACGCAGCTGCGGTCGTTTTGGAGAGGGCTGGAATTACCAACGTGTCTATTCGGGAGATCGGGGGCGAGATGACCGACCACTATGACCCGGAACACCGGACTCTGGCGCTGAGCTCGGAGAACTACCATGGGACAAGTTTGGCGGCCATCGGTGTGAGCGCCCACGAGGCTGGACACGCGATTCAGCACAAACAGGGTTATGCCCCCATGAATTTTCGTATGGGGCTTGTTCCTTCGGTAAACGCGGCCAGCATGGCGCTTCCCTTTGTCATGATCGGAGGATTTCTTTTTGGACGGGCGGGAGGATGGCTCTTGGATCTGGGCATTGGCTGCTATCTGGCCATCACCCTTTTCCACCTGGTGACTCTCCCTGTCGAGTTTGATGCCAGCAACCGCGCCAAAGTACAACTGGCGGGGGCGGGTATAGCCGATGCTTCCGAAATGACGGGGATCAGGGATATGCTGGATGCGGCGGGATTCACGTATGTGGCTTCTTTCCTGGCGAGTATTCTGAATCTGATCTACCTGATAGTTCTGAGGAATGAGGAAAAATAGCTCTCACCCAATCGGCAGCGTGACCGTAAATTTCGTTCCGACCCCTGCTGTTGAGGTAAACCCGATTGATCCCTTGTGCCTATCCACTATAATGCGGTGGGAGAGGTACAATCCCTGACCGGTGCCCTGTCCCTGGGGTTTGGTCGTGAAGAATGGATCGTAGACTTTGTCCTTGATATTGTCGGGGATGCCATTGCCATTGTCCCCGACCTCAATTTTCACGTTGGAGCCCTCGGCATAGGTGCGTATGGTGATGATTCCCTTCTTTTCGCCGCTGCCAAACCGTTCTTTGATGGCATGGGCGGAATTGACCACCAGATTGAGTATGACCTGATTGATATCCCCTATGTGGCACAGCACCATGGGCAGGTCCGGGGCGAATTCCATTTTGACATCCGCGTAATATTTCCATTCGTTGCGCGCCACTGTCACAGTCGTGGCGATGGCCTTGTTGAGATCGGCCCGCGCCTTTTCCGCGGAAGAGTGGGAGAATTCCCTCATGGCCTGGACAATAGTGGCTATCCGTTGCACGCCTTCCAGACCATCGGCGATTGCCTCTGGAATCTCCCTGCTGAGCCTTGTGAATACAGATTTGCGCTCGTCGGGAATGGGGAGTGTTTCCACCGGGAGATCTGCCTGAAACTTTTTGAAGGCATCCTTCAGGAAATGCAGATTGTCAGAAATAAACTGGGCTGGAGAGTTGATTTCATGCGCGATTCCCGCTGCCAGTTGTCCGATGGATTCCAGCTTGTTGGACAGGGACGAGCGCCTTTGTACCTCGCGTTGCTCGGTTACGTCGCGTCGGACGGAGATGCAGTGGGTAACGGTGCCTCTGGAGTCGACTATGGGCGAGACTGATATCTCCGCGGTGAATTCGGAACCATCTTTTCTTTTGTTTATTGCCTCCCCGTGAAATTCCCTGGAGCGCGCTATGGTGTCCATGATACTGGGAGGGCGATCGTTGCTTTTGTCGGCGTAGAATATCGTGGGACTGACACCAATGATTTCCTCCCTGGAGTATCCGAACATACGGAGCGTGGCGGGATTTACATATGCGACCCTGGGATTCTCTGGAGAGTCTGCCTGGTCGTATATGATAATGGCATCGTGGGTCGACTGCACGGCGGCATCAAGCAGCTTGCGCATCTGTTCGTCTCTGGCGCGTTCAAGGTTCTCCTGCAGGAGGTCCGCGACCATTTTGATCCGGTTAATATCATCGGCCCGGCAGGTCTTTTTCTCCTGGCAGCAGTCTACTCTCAGCAGTCCTGCAAGCTGTTTTCCCAGAAAGATCGGGATAAACAGGCATGACTGTATATATTGTGAAGCCAGAAATGTATGTGCCTCTGGATGAGTGTCCCGGCTGAGTATCACGTGCTTCTTATCCTGCAATGCCTGCAAATGGACTTTCATGGGTCCCTCAAATGAGATCTTGGGATAAAACCCTATGATTTGATCGGGTAGCAGGGTCTCGCTGTCATGCTTATACAGGCATCGGGCAACTCCGGGCTCTTCGGCCTTGAATTCAAACCAACTGACGCGGTCTTGTTTGCAGAATTGCAGAAGATGCCAGAGTGACTTTTGCAGGTTTTCTTCGATAAGGTTCTCCGAGAGGAACTCCTGTGTGATGGTGGAGAGCGTTCTCTCCAGGTCAAGTCTTCCCAAAAGCTCCTGCTCTATTCTTTTGCGCTGGGTGATATCGACCAAGACCGCGATAACCCGGTCTGCAGACCCGCTGGAATTGAACAAAGGTCCGCAATAAGCGTACAGGTACTTGGTATGGCCGTCCGGGGCCATGTAACGGCTCTCAAAGCTGGCGCTGTGGCCCAGCAAAATGTCCTTGATCTTATCTCGGACCATGATCTTCTGTTCAACAGGCCATAGCTCCAAAAAAGACTTGCCGACCAGCTCGGGCTCGGAAATTCCGAGGTGCAGTTGAGTGGGTCCGTATACATGGTAACAATTCATGGCGCTGTCCAGAAGCACCACACAGTTTGGGGAGCAGTCCAGAATATTCTTGAATTCCCTGGCCTGAGTCAGCTCATATTCTGTTCTTTCGGCAACGTATCTGAGAAATGAGAAGATCGCTATTGTGATGGCGACTGAGAGAGCCACCAATATATCAGCAATGGCCCTGTATACAAAGAACTCCGTGGCATCGCGCAATATGCCCGCGCCACACCCTTCCGGGGTTGCCTTCGTTATTGCGAGGAAATACAGGTTATTCTCGAGGCGTATGATATCTCCCCTGGCGCTCCCGCCAATACCAACGAAGGGAACGCCATTTTGGGATCTGAGTTGGGATTCCTTTATGCCAAGCAAATTGCGATCCGTAGCCTGTATGATGGAATTTTCTGGTGCCGGTCCCAATAAGAAGGCGTGCGGGTAGTTTATAAAGAGCTTTTCGGCTGAGAGGGCTTTTTCGAGAATGATGGCTCCCACGACCTCGTATGTCTCTTTGTCGTGCACGGGGTACGCCGTATAGGCTGCGGGTATATCCTTAATGGCGTCGCTTTTGTATTCTGTGCACGCGCTGTCCTGCATTACACGTCTGAAGAAACCTTCTTTGGAGAAGTCCCTGCCGATATAATTGTGGTTTATGTAGCGATTGGAAGAAGCTATGCACTTGCCGGTGCTGTCAACAATAAGACAGACACTGTCCTTGATGCCATACGCGCACCGATCAATTGCCAGATTGGCACCTTTAAGATCATGAGAGCCTTTCGATGAAAGCAACTCAAGTATCAGGGGAGACTCCCCTGTGGCTCGCATCAATACCTCGTCTTGCTCCTGCCACGTCTTAAGGCGGCTAAGCATCAGGTCTGCTGTGCGCCTTGTGTCTTCCACCTTGCTCTTGTAATATTGTCTCGTGAGATTATCGGCAATGAACATGGACAGCACCGTTACTATCCCGACACAAATCCAACCGATGAGGGTTATGGAGACGCGGTGCTTGTTTTCAGCATCAATGGGCGCGCGTCGGGGGGACGAGATCTCTCTGATGTTGATGGTGATGGCTGCCAACGTACAGATCCCTGCTATGTAACCGATGAGCCGTGGCAGTCCTTCCGAAACAGTGGAGACTGGTATCAACCTGTTGATGGGGTCCAAGATGCTGAATATGACCCAGAGAACGGCGATATACCTTAGCTTGTCGCCATTTACGATAAAGGGTATCTTCTTTAGACGGGTAAGTTCCAGGGCTCCAATACAACTCAGGATTAACTCAATTCCCCCGGCACACTGGCAGGTAAGCGCCGTACCCACAAACCATGTACAACCTGTCAGGACGACCACTCCGGTAAGAAAGGATATGTGGGTCAGTGAGGGGGTGTCTCTCCCTTTCGATATTCCAAATGTCGCGCCAAGCAGGAAACCGCACCCCAAAATGGCGGTGACTTTGGCTACAAGATCATACGTAAATTGTGTGAATATGACTTCTATGGGGGCGCAGTAGATCGCGTATTCTATCGCTTTTGTAGTAATATAAAGAAGCAGGTACCAACGTACGGGGGAGCTCTTTGCAAACCCCATCCGTTTATTCTGCAGCAGTCCATAAGAAGCGGATAAGAGCCCGAAGAATAAAGCCATATGGATGGCCGCCCAGAAGGGCAGCTGACCCAGACTCCAAATATCTGCCAATTCCATGGTAAAGTTCTCTTTGATCCGGCGGCATGAGGAGCCGCCGGAGACCCTGTTTTATTACGGAACAAGGATTGGGCTCGGGTAGATTAATAATATGGGCAGAGTTCCTGCTATAGCGAATGTCCAGTATGCCGTATAGATACACGGGATTTCGATATGAACAATGTGGTCTTGCTAGTGGATGATGAACCTGGTGTGCTGAGGGGTTATCAGCGCAATATTGAGGGTATGTTTGAAAGTGAAGCGGTCAGCGATCCACTGGAGGCTTTGGCCAGACTCAAGGCCGCCGACAAATATGCGCTGATCCTTTCGGACTACAGAATGCCCGGGATGACAGGCGTTGAGCTGCTTAGAAAGGCCAGCGAAATCCGGCCCAATACCGTGCGTATGCTCATTACCGGCTATGCCGACGTAAAGACCAGCATGGAGGCCATCAATGAGGGCAGTGTGTTTCGTATGCTTTCCAAACCATGCGACACCAACAGCTTCTACAAGGCCATTGAATCCGGACTCAGACAGCACGAGCTTATTACATCCGAACACGAACTCCTTGAAAAAACCCTCAATGGCAGCATTCAGGTACTGAATGATATCATGTCTGTCTTGGATCACGATGCTTTTGGACGGGGCCGAAGGATCGCGTTCGCGGCCAAAGCGATTGCGCAGGCTCTTAAGGCAAAATCTCCATGGGAAATAGAGGTTGCGTGTGCTCTCGCGGAGGTCGGACGGGTTACTCTGCCCGCAGATGTTTCCAACAAGAGGATCGGGTTTTCCGAACTGGATGGCCCCTCCATCAAATTGCTGACCAGACTGCCTGAGTTCTCTTCCAAGCTTCTTTCGATGATCCCCCGCCTGGAGGGAGTTTCACAAAGCGTGTTGTATCAGAATAAGAATTTTGACGGCAGCGGTTTCCCTGAAGACAAGCTGCATGGAGAGTTTATTCCTCTGGGCGCCAGAATCCTGAGGGTCGTCAATGATATTGTTCTGGAGGTGGACAAAGGAAGGGAAGTCCCGGAGATTATAGAGGGGATGCTTCTGGTGAAAGGGCAGTATGACCCGGCCGTATTGGGCGCCTGCCAGACAATCATGTCGGAACTGTCCGGCATTCTTTCCAGAACAGCGGAGGACGAGGCGCGTTCCTATGTCAAGGTTTCCGAGCTGCGCGAAGGCAGCCGTTTGTGTTCACACATACAGTCCGCCGAGGGCATGGTCATTGCCCACGAAGGTACCATTGTCACTCCGGCGGTGCTGCAGCGGGTCCGCAACTTCGCGACGATTATGAAGATTCGAGAACCCATTGAAATCATTCCGCCCAAGACATAAAACCGCGGGTATGTTGCGCCAATCCGCGCGTCTGCGTGGGATCTTCATTTCTCATCGAGAAACTCTTTCCAGAAGCCCAGGTCTTCCGACAATCCCGCCTTCTGAAGATACGCCACATCCAGACCCAACGTGTTGACCGGATTTTCCAGGTTCTCTGTCAGATCATGCGCGTTGGCTATATATAAACTGCTGAGCAGATCATCGACTTCACCGTATTGAGATGGCTTATGATGATATCTGACGCGCTGATAGATCCCTTCAGGGAGACCCCATAGTTTGAAAAGCATGGCTCCCAATTCCGCGTGGGAGATCTCAAAAATCTGTTCCTCGATTTGTGGCAGGGGGATTCCCTGTGTTTGCGCAAGCTCTATAAGACCCTGATACCGGCCCGGCGCGTAGTCCGCCAGGATGAGCCTGCCCAAGTCGTGCAAAAGCGAGAGGGTGAGTGCCTGGTGTTTGAGTTTGGGTTTTTGGAAATAGAACTCTATAAGTCGCGAGGCTGATTTGGCTGTTCGTACGCTGTGTTCCCATATTTGGACTTGAGAGGCGGCGGATTTTGCCTGTGGACGAACTGTGTCATAGCACTTGAAGACAAGCGCGATGGCGTGTATGGTCTCCGTGCCGATAAGCGTGGCTGCTTCCTGAAGGTCGTTTACTTTGTGGGCTGCCCCAAAAAAAGCGGAGTTGGCCACCTGCATGACCTTTGACGCCATAGCGGGGTCTTTTTGGATGATTTCGGCGATCCGATCGGATCCTTTCTGATTGTCGGAAAGGGCGCTCGTAAGTTCTCCGTATACCGCCGGAAGAAGCGGGAAATTGTTTACATGAAGGATGATACTTTTGAGCTGGGTATCCGCGATGCGGTCCGTGTTTCGGAGAGCGTCCTCAATCGTTTCGGCCAATTTTTCGGTATCGCAGGGTTTGGAAAAATACTGGTGGGACAGGCTAAGCACGCGGAGCATCATCTCTTGGGACGCGTGCCCGGACAGCGCTATGCGGATGGTTTTGGGGTAAAGATCCCGGACTTGCCGCAAGAATTCAGTTCCGTCCATGCCGGGCATCAATATGTCTGAGACGACCACCTCGCAGGGAGTCTGTACCAGCAATTCCAATCCCCTGGCGGCGCTGTTGGCTTCCATTATGTCCCAATCGGGGTGAAAGCCTCTTATCCGGCGGACAATTGCCGACAGGATGCGTTCCTCATCATCTACGAACAAGATTCTCTTCATGTCTTTGGCCTACCCCCAACCTCTATTTCGACCCAAACGCGGTCTTTGTCAAGAGAGAGTAATAAGGCCGAATTATGTACCCTGAGGGTGCGTCTTTAGATATTTTTTGAGCCATGCCCTGCCGGACTCGATCTCTTTGAAAGAACCTTCCATCTGCGCGTCGTAGGCGGCGTCCAGGATTTTCTTGAAGGCAGGCGAAGGCGCATAGCCCAGCTCAATCAGATGCCTTCCCTGCAGGATGGGCTTGGGGGCCTGGGCCTCGATCTCCAGCGCGCGGGCCCGCTCCATCAACCACGGTCCCTCGGGAAATTCCACGCTCATCGGGGGCCTGCCATACATATCGGCCTCAGCCACCCGTACCAGCCGGTCGATTCTTTTGACTTTGCAGGAGAGCCTGCGTATGGCACCGTCTCCGGCCTGGGCTGTGTACAGTTCTTTGGGTCGCATATGGCACTCCACCAGGGGAAGCACCTCGTCAAAAATGGCGGTTTCGTTTGTCAGTCTGCGCAGAAATTCTTCCGCTATGGGCACTCCTGCGGTGTCGTGTCCACGGCTTCTCCATCGTCCCTCTATAAACTCCGTTGTGGGAGGCTTCCCGATGTCATGCAGGAGCACCGCCAGTCCAACAATCAGATCTTCTTTCCCGTCTCCAATGCGAGTGGATGCAAAAGCGTCCATGCAATAGAGGGTATGCACCCAGACGTCGCCCTCCGGGTGCCAGTCCGGCTCCTGCTGGCACCCGATCATTGCCTTGAGCTCCGGGTAGTAATCTATCCACCCGCAGTCTTTCAGAAACGCAAGTCCGCTGGAAATCTTCCGGCCTTTAAGGATCAGCTTCTTCCACTCCTCAAAAAGTCTCTCCTGTGGAAGACCTTCGGGTTGTATTTTCCGGCACAGCCCGATTGTGGAGATATCCGGCGTCAGATTGAATCTCGCTATGAACTGCATACCTCTGAGTACCCGCAGGGGATCCTCGGAGAAATGCGGGCTGGTATGCCGCAGAAGAGATCTGTTTATATCCTGCTGGCCGTGGTATGGATCAATCAGCTCACCGGATTTTGTGTCCCACAATATGGCATTGATGGTAAAATCGCGCCTGGCGCAGGCCTCCTCAAAGCTCATGCGCGGATCCCCCACGACCTCAAAGCCCTTGTGTCCGGTCCCGATCTTGGACTCTCGTCTGGGAAGCGCCACATCAATCGGATGTCTTTTGAGTTTGTATACTCCGAAGGATCTGCCCACCGCGTCAAACGGGGCCACCTGAGAAAGTGCCTTCTCCAGTTCTGGCGTCTCCAGCCCATATACCTCAATATCCAGATCTTTTGCCGTGGTTCCCAGAAGGGCGTCCCGCACAGCACCCCCAGCCAAATACGCCCGCCCGCCTGCTTTGGATACGGCTTCCACTATCTTCTGCGCCGTGGGTAACACGGACGGATCGATGGAAGAGAGTGATGGAGCCTTGCCGGACATGGGGGAGATGATATGCTTTTTATAAGGGGAGTGCAGTCTTAAAATTGGGGGGAATGACCCCTGGTAGTTATGGAATATGTATTGCCTTATAATCACTGTTAATCTCACTGTTTATCAGTGATTATCGGGCATTTTGATGTTGTATTATTTGGGGCTGTGGAAATCCCGGAAAGTGGACTGTAGGACTTATTGGGCTTATAGGACATATAGGTACGATTCACCGAAGACTCTTCCGGTTGGAAAAGAAGCATCGGCCAACGAACGGGATTATAGCAGAGTTTGGGGAGGGGGCCAAACCGCTGTTTTCGGTTGAGCCAATACAAACATCTTGCTGGCGCTGGAGATAGGCATATTATTATAGAGCCTGTTCTAACCAGCCTTAACAAGAGCACGCGCAACAAATGAAAAAAATATTCAATAGCATCGAGTCCGTCATAGCCGATATCCGCCAGGGAAAGATGGTCGTCGTCGTGGATGACGAGGACCGTGAAAACGAGGGAGACCTTATCATGTCCGCCCAGCATATCAGACCGGCGGCGATCAATTTCATGGCCAAGTTTGGCCGGGGCTTGATTTGCGTACCCGCCTCGGGCAGACGCCTGGACCAACTGGAGATCGGGCGGATGGTGAAGGAAAACCGCGAGAGTTTCCGCACCGACTTTCAGGTCAGCGTGGACGCCGCCAGCGGCATCACGAGTGGCATCAGCGCCGCCGACCGCGCCCGGACCATCCGCCTTATGGCCGATCCCGCCACCAGGCCGTCGGACCTCGTGGCTCCCGGGCATATGTTCCCCCTGCGCGCCCGTCCGGGAGGCGTGCTGCAACGGGCAGGACACACCGAGGCCACGGTTGATCTGGCTGTGTTGGCCGGTTGCCGACCGGTGGGAGTCTGCTGCGAGATAATGAATGACGACGGCACGATGGCCCGTCTGCCGGAACTTCTGAAATTTGTCCGCAAGCATCACCTCAAGATTGCCACGGTTGCCTCTCTCATCGAATATCGCCGCACCCGCGAGAAACTGGTTGAGCGCGTTGAGACTGTCAGGATGCCGACGGACTACGGCGATTTCAACCTGGCGCTTTATCGGTCCAGGTTGGACGGGCAGCATCATTTGGCGCTCATCCGCGGTGAGGTGGCTGGGAAGAAGAACGTGCTCGTGCGCGTCCACAGCGAATGTCTGACCGGCGATACCTTTGGCTCGCGTCGATGCGACTGCGGTCCGCAACTGCACCAGGCGATGCGGCAGGTGGCCGAAGCGGGTTGCGGGGTGATTGTCTATATGCGGCAGGAAGGCCGAGGCATCGGTTTGGCCCCCAAAATCCAGGCCTATAAATTGCAGGAACAAGGCTATGACACGGTGGAAGCCAACCTGAAACTAGGTTTTGACATGGATCTGCGCGAGTATGGTCTGGGCGCGCAAATACTCGTGGACTTGGGGCTCAAAACCATCCGGCTGCTCACCAACAATCCCAAAAAACTGGTGGGGCTTGAAGGCTACGGGCTGCAAATTGTCCAGCAACTTCCAATACGGGTGAAGCCCAATCCCTATAACGCCAAATACCTGAAGACCAAGCGGGAGAAGATGGGACATCTGCTGTAGGGGGGCGTGGACATAGTAGACGAGGTGGACTGGCATTTTAAACGGCCTATTCGACAAGTTCGCTTCGCTCACACGCTCAGGACCTGCGGCGCGGTAGGAAGTGCAGACAGACAACCCACATCCTGTTGACAATTAGCTATGTATGCAGCGTCTTTACAAATCAGTATTAATGTTTCACTGCATATGCTATAATAACAATCGATCACCCCCTAATAACTATGAAACAATCAAGTGGATTTCTGGCACGTCTCAAGCGCTTTATGCACCTTGCGCCTTCCCGCGACCACGATGGCTCGTGCGGCTCAAAAACACAAACAATGACTTCACAACTGCGTTCCAGCGTGATTAATGTCCATGCGTTGGAGGAAAATGAAGCAGCAGTTAGGAACTTCTTCCAAAATCGCTGACGCATACAAGGGCCATCACGCTGCACAAGCTCCTTCTTTAAAGCCGTGGGCCTGCTGAGCCACGGCTACTACCTGCCGCCCGCTACGCGGCTGTGTACAGACGGTTAGAATACGTCCCCAAGTTGACTCAGTCGGCTATATCTGTATCAGCCTACGCCGACACTTTCCTGATTAGGTCCTCCAAAAGTCCCATGGGAAGCCCCATGAAGCCATCAGGGTCGCCTTCTATTTTTGCCACATAGGGTTTTAACAGGGGATCTTCCGAGGCAAAACCGCCCCCGCGTTCCAGGTTGATGGGATCGGCGGCTATCTGTTTTATGACTGCTTCGGGAATTTTTCTGAAATACAACCGGGTCTCATCGGTGCCTTCGGCTTGTCGGCCGGTATGCGTGTTGGTGACTACGACAGTCGTGGCAGCCTCCAAAGGGTATAAATGATAATCCTTTAGGAATTCCTTGATCTGTCGCGCGTCCTTGGGTTTCTCGCGGAGAACCCCGTTCCACAGGAGCACCTGGTCTGATGTGATGACGATCGCGTCGGCTACGCGCATCTCCAATATCTTTTTGGCCTTGGCCCGTGCCCGCATCTTTGAGAGCTCCCGAAAATCGGGGTGGGTGATCGCATCCTCGTCAACATTGGGACTGATGCACTCAAACTGATATCCGGCTTTTGACAATATTTCCCTCCGGCTTTTGGATTGTGACCCCAGAATGATTTTCATGAGAAAATTATAGCATGGTAGAAGATTGTGGCAACATTATGGCCTCGACAAATACTCGAAATACGCTGTCGTGGGCATGAGAATGGCAAACAGTGGACATTGTGGACGAAGTGGACTGAGTGGACACAGTACAAAAGGGGTGAGAGGGGAGAGTGCGCGTAAGACGAGTGGGATCTGTATGACAGGCACGGACAGACACGGAGCATAATGGACGAAGTGAACCAATGTGGGCTCATCGGACATGGACGGTACGTATAAAAGTTTTTGACTTGTCCCAAATAAGGGAAGAAAATTGCCCCATGTGTGGAATTGTTGGTTATGTAGGCAAACGCCAGGCCTCATCCCTTTTGGTAGAGGGACTCAGAAGACTGGAATATCGCGGTTATGATTCGGCGGGTCTTTGCATCCTGCGCGAACATGATCTGCTCCTGCGCAAATGCTCTGGCAGGGTCGATAGACTCGCGGAGCTTCTCGAAAGGGAGCCTGCGGAGGGACTCGCCGGCATCAGCCATACGCGCTGGGCCACTCACGGGGCGCCAACGGATGCCAACGCGCATCCGCATCTGGACCAGTCGGGCAAGATAGCCGTGGTTCACAATGGAGTCATCGAGAATTACTCTCAACTGCGCCAGAAACTGATCGAAGCCGGGCATACCTTCAAATCGCAGACCGATACGGAAGTCCTGGCCCATCTGATCGGAGCGCATTATGAGCTTCAGAAGGCAAAGGGCGGCGTGGGCTACATACTGACACAGGCTGTTACTAGCGCCCTCAAGGAAGTAGTGGGGACCTATGGAATAGCCGTCATCTCGTCAGATCATCCAGACATGATGGTGGGGGCCCGCCGCGGCTCTCCGCTTATTGTCGGGATCGGCGAGAATGAGAACTTCCTTTCCAGCGACGTGAATGCCATCGTCGCCCATACGCGCCAGGTCATCTATCTGAATGACCACGACGTGGTCACGATATTTGCGGACAGCTACCTGCACGCAAACATAGGGTCGGTCTCCGTCAAGCCGCAGATCAGTCATGTGGAGTTTTCGGCCGAAGCCGCGGAGAAGGGCGGATATGAGCACTATATGCTCAAGGAAATCTTCGAGCAGCCCACTGCCATCATGAATGCCGTGCGCGGAAGAATCGACCAGGAGAATGCCATGCCGCATTTCGGCGGACTGAATATGTCGCTTGCGGACCTGCGGGATATCGACCAGGTGGTTATCTCGGCCTGCGGCACCAGCTGGCACGCGGGGCTGGTGGGAGAATATCTGATAGAGGAACTGGCCAGAATCCCCACGGAGGTGGAATACAGCAGCGAGTTTCGTTACCGCAACTCTCCCATAGACAAGAACACCCTTATACTGGCCATTACGCAAAGCGGCGAGACCCTCGATACTCTGGCCGGACTGCGTGAGGCGAAACGACGCGGCCACAAGGTACTCTCCATTTGCAATGTCGTCGGCAGCACCATCGCGCGGGAGTCCGACGGCGGCATCTATCTGCACGCGGGCCCGGAGATCGGGGTGGCCTCCACCAAGGCCTTTACCTCGCAGATTACAGTACTAACACTTCTGGCTCTCCTGATGGGGCGCGTCCGTTCGCTCTCGGCGGTTTATGCCAAAGAAGTGCTGCGCGCCCTCGGCCAGATTCCCGATCAGCTCGGGCAGATTCTCAAGGAGAGCGAACAGATCCGCCGGATTGCCGAGCGTTACAGCAGCGCGCGCGATTTTCTCTTTCTGGGGCGCGGCTACAACTTTCCAACAGCCCTCGAAGGTGCCCTGAAAATGAAGGAGATCTCCTACATTCACGCGGAGGGCTATCCGGCGGCGGAGATGAAGCACGGTCCCATTGCCCTTATTGAAGAGGAGACGCCGGTTGTCCTTTTGGTCACCCGGGACCCTCTCTATGAGAAGACGATGTCCAACATGGAGGAAATCAAGGCCCGCGGGGGTCGCGTGATCGCTATTGCCTCCGAAGGGGACAATGAAGTGGCCAAGAAAGCCGATGAGGTGATCTATATCCCGCAGACTTTGGAACTGCTTCAGCCTCTTTTGGCGGTGGTGCCTCTGCAGCTGATGGCCTATCACATGGCTGTCATCAGGGGGTGCGATGTGGATAAGCCGCGCAACCTAGCCAAAAGCGTGACGGTGGAGTAAGAGGTTGGCCATATAGAAGCATTGCGCAAGTCCTCCCAACAAACTATGATTTGCAAACGGATTGAACCATGACAAACCTGTTTTATCCAAGATTGGTGCTCAGCCTTATTGCCACAGGAATCACGATTTATGGATATTTTCCTTATTTCAGGGATGTTTTTGCAAAAAAAACGCAGCCGCATATGTATACCTGGCTTATTTGGATGATCACTCAGGGTACTGCTACGGTCGGTATCCTGAAGGGCGGGGGAGGGCTCGGGTCCATAGGGTGGATTGTCGGGACGCTTCTGGTGGTTGTGATGTTTTTATTCACGTTCAAATACGGGACAAAGAATATACATCCCCTGGACGGATGGGTTCTGGCGGCGGCGTTATCGGCGATAGTGGTCTGGTGGCAATTGCACAATCCAATGCTTGCTGTTATCATGGTTTCAGTCATTGACGGTCTGGGATATATCCCGACATTGAGAAAGTCTTTTGCTGAACCCTGGAGCGAAACAGTTCTTTACTGGTTTTTGATGGCACTGGCCTCTTTGCTGACTATAGCCTCGCTCGAGCATCTCAACCTTTTGACTCTCCTTTATCCACTGACCCTTGGATTCGCAAACATCATTGTTTGCACGACCTGCTATTTTCGGAGAAAGATTATCCCCGGGCTGCCCGGGGTTAAAACCCTGGGCTAGATATCGAACCGTCCCATCCGGGACGGGGAATACCAGGCCCAAACGTTTTTATGAGAAATAATAAATGTTTTTGGCCACTAGTATTTGCAGTCCAGCTTGATGACCTCTCCGCACTTGCAGGTGATGATGATCTTCTGCACCACCCCCTTCTCGGCGATGGTCTCTATCTTGGGGCCGTTCGGTTCCGAGGAGACCAGTTGGATAACGCCCGACTTGGCCTCCTGTGAGAGTCTGACTGAGCCACCGGATACTCTCTCTCCGGATATTGTTTCCCGATTGCTTAAGAAGCTTTTCATAAATGACTACCCTCCCTGAGGTTGGGGGCCGGTGTTTCCGGGGTGGCTGTCAATGAGAGTATCACGCGATTGTTCGACTCATCCGCGGCGGGCAGATCCTTCATTGGGGCAGTATCTCCGAAACCGGTCACGTGGTCAAACATAGTCGCTTCCAATCCATAATGGGAAAGTCTGTGCCGGATGGCGTTGGACTGCTCCGCCGTCAGATCCCACGCGTCATGGCCGGACCCCGCGGCAAAGGCGCCTGTGGCCAGATAGGATTCGACGCGCACACGCATATGAAAACGATCTATCACCCAGGCCAGATTTTGGGAGAGATAATCGCCCCACTCGGTGAGTTTGGCAGTGCCTTTTTCGAAAACAGGCTGTTTGTTGCGATTGTAGAGAATCAACTGTATGCTGTCGGGGGCAACCCGCAGTTCAAAGGGCTTGTTGGCATCGTGTTCGGGTATGTCCAGGAGTTTAAGGAACTCCTGGGCCAGAATCATGTACATCTCCGGAGTGAAAAGCCGCGTTCGTTCGGCATTTTCCTCTTTGGCGGGAACCTCCCTTTTGCCTTCCATGATGCCCGAGCTGGCGGGCAGGGGGGAGGAGAAGGGGTTCTGAAAGTATTTTGAAGTGGCCACAAGGATCTCTTTTTGCTGCGCGGAGATCCACAGCACCATGAAGAGCGCCATCATCGCGGTCACGAAGTCGGCATAAGCCACCTTCCATGCTCCTCCGTGTGCCTCTGCGTGTTTCTTTCGGGCCATGGTGTCCTTCCTTTAAGCCGAGGGTTTTGGCGCCGAGACAGCGGCTTTCATGGCTGTCTCAAGCTCTTCGCCGCCCGGCTGCAGCGAGGTGTCCAGCGCGCGTCTGGCCACTTCCATGGCCATGGCGGGGGACAGCCCCGAGGTGAATCCGCCGATGGCCTGCACCATCGCGCGGTAATAGGCGAAGTGAAGCTGATGGTTGAAGCCCACCCTCTTGCCGAGCGGGTTCACGACGCCGTAGGCCAGCAGCACTCCCAGAAAGGTTCCCGTCAGCGCCGCGGCAACGCGTTCACCGACCTTCTCGGGACCTTCGGCGATGGCGGCCATGGTGTTGATGATGCCCAACACGGCCGCCACGATTCCTATTCCGGGCAGCGAGTCTCCCACGAGTCCCAGAAGCATGACAGTCTGTCCCGCCTCCTCTTCCTTCGTGTCCAACTCCACCTCCAGCAGGTTTTTGAGCTGATCCGGTTTGACCTTGCCGTCGATGGCGGGCCTGAGCGCGTTGATCAGAAACTCCACCCGTTCTTTGTCCTTTGTAAAAGATGGATATTTCGAAAATATGCTACTGGTGTTTATCGATGAGACGTGCTCGTCCAGGGCTATGAGCCCGTTTCTGCGGCCCAGCACGAAGAGTTCGTACAGCAGTTTGAAAAGATCCATGATCTCCGATTTGGTAATTGCCGAACCTTTGAAGGCCATGGAGATGTCTTTCATCAGGTCCGCCATTACTTTTTGCGGAGCGGCCACTATCAGCATCCCGGTAGCCACTCCTATAATGACCACGAATTCCGCCGGGTGCATCAGCAGAATAGGCGACCCGCCCGCCATCATGAAGCCTCCAAGAACGGCGCCTATAACAATTATATATCCCAGGGCTAGCAGCATTTTTTATGGTGAGGCAGGGGGTTGATCCGGAATGGTTGAATCGTGTATGCCGTCGAGCCACGCGCGCAGCCCCAGTACCGCCTGCGTGTGTATCTGGCAGATGCGGGCCTCGCTGAGATTGAAGACGGCGGCGATCTCAGCGAGCCGCATTCCTTCAAAATAATACATGGAGATGACCTTTTGGTGCAGATCGGGGAGCGTCTGCATCTTCTGCCTGATAAGATTGACCACTTCCTGGCTTTCGGTTTTCTCTCTCGCGTTCAGCTCGTTGGCGTCACTGATCTTCTCGTGCATGGAGACTCCGTTTTCTCCATGAACAAAGTCGTCATCCATCGGCACAAAACTCAACGGACGCACCTGGTCGAGCAGTTTGTTGTATTCATCTTCGTTGAGACCCAGCGCCACGCGGATCTCCACAGTGGTGGCGGTGCGCTGCAGGCTGTGCTCCAGTGACTCGATGGTCTTGCGGAGTTTCTTGGCGTTGGCGCGAACGGCTCTGGGCATCCAGTCTATTCTCCGCAATTCGTCAAGAATGGCACCGCGTATTCTCATGGCCGCGTAGGCCGTAAAGGACTTGCTCTTGTCCGGGTCAAAACGCTGTACCGCTGAGATAAGCCCGGCCACTCCGACACTATAGATGTCTTCCATGTCGATGTGGGTGTTGAAATACAACCCCATCCGCGACACAATTCCCTTTACCAGAGGCAGATACTGTTCAATCAGATCCCAGTTGATGGGTCCATCGGCAACCTCCTTGGCGCGATTGTAGGCTCTCCAGATGGTCTTGGAGTTGCTCGGTAGACTGGGGAAGGTGTCGCTCATCTCTTGGTATTCCTAATGACGTTGTTGGCAGCCGTTGATATTGCCGGAGAGGGTCTGGATGGCGCGCGCTTGGATTCCGCCGCGCTGGCTGCCGCGGCAGCTTCTTTCGTGGCTTTGTTTCTGGAAACGGTGAAACTCTCAAAGAACATATTGATAAGCCACTTGGAGAGTACCCCCGCAGCCAGGCATCCGATTGCCGAATTCAACAGGACCTGGTCAATGCCGTCGCCTGCCGCCAGTGATACGGACATGGCAATCAGGAAGCCCAGGAAGCCTCCCAAAAGTAACAAGGTATGTTTCAATTTCCCCATTTCAACGGCTTAAAGGTAGGTAGCTTTTACAATTATTTAAGAAGATAGTCTGGAAAAGTCTTGGGCAGCAGGATGGACGAGATCTGGGTTGTGCGATCGTGCGCCACTCCGGGTCCGGTGCTGCTGAAAAGAGGGCGAAGCTTTCCTGAAAGAATGAAGTGCCATAGGCGGCTTGTATTGCCAAGTTCGTCCAGGTGTGTGTAGATAGTGTGTGTGGCAGCCAATGCCTCGGCGATGGCCAGTTGACGATCAATGACTGAGTTGTCATAAGCGGCGTTGATCACCCACGCGCGCGTTTCTATCTTCATTTTATCCAGGGACTTCTTGAGGGACTCGATCTCGTCCGGATCGGAAAGGCTGACCCCCGATGTATCCACGAGCAGGGCGCTGGTGGGTTCAATGCTCTTAACGTCGCGGATCATGGGCACTCCCATGACTTCACAGTACAGGCTCAGCGCCGTATCGGAGTTTGGCTCGGATCCGTCGAGTTTGAACACCTGCACGCTTCTGCGCTCAAAGAAAACCTCGTGGGCCAGATGCTTGCACAGCGCGGTGGTCTTGCCAGCGCCGGCCCCTCCTATAAAGGCTATGGTGCGCGCGGCGGGCGGGATCTCCAGCGCGTCGCAGTCGATCTTGAGGCGCCTGGCCAGATCCGACAAGGCGGACTTGACCGGCATTTTTTGAATTTTTTCCCAATCGGTCGATGTTTTGAAACGCTGTATGAGGGAGTTCTCAAAGCCGGAGGCTTTCAGGATGGTCTCAAGGCTCGCTGTGGGAGAAACCGGTCTGGCTGTCTGGGCGGGATTCGCGTGATTGGCCATGTCTGGCTTGATGGGAGAAGGTTCCTCAAGCAGCTCCTTTTCTTCCTCGGTGAGAGAGGGTGACTTCTTCTCTTCGGGAAGGGCTGCTATGATTTCCAGCCTGGGTGCGCTCAAAAACTTCGCCAGTCCCTTGCCCTCCACCTGCCTGACGGAGAGCACTGTGGCCTGCGGTCCCATCTTCTCGCGGATGAGATTGACCCCCTCCTCGGCGGAGGAGACGACGAACTTTATCTTTTGTCCTTTTTTGATCTGGGTACTCATAAAATTATGCGGCGGATATCGCGCCTACCGCGGGTTCATTTTCGCTCAACAAATTGGCCGGCGTCTGGATGATCGAAAGGCTCTGCACGTTGGTGGTGGCCGGCAGTTCCTGATAGGAGAGAACAACCAATCGGCCGAGGCTGGGCTCGAAGAAACGCTTGAAGGGGAGCCTGAGTTCGCCGACGGTAAGCAGCACAGGGGCTGTGCCGGAGGCCGTCAGTTGTTTAACAATGGGTGTCAATTCTCCGACCAAATAACGCGTGAGAGCGGGATCCATCATCAACCCCACGTCAAATTGCGTCCTTTTGACGCGGCTGATCAGGTAGCGCTCCAGCCGGGGATCCAGTGTGATCGCCTTGATAAGCCCGGGTTCGCTCTCGTATGCGGGAGTGAAGTAGTTTCCAAGCCGCTTGCGGGCGTGTTCGGAGAGCTCGTCCGGGTTCTTGCTGAATGGGGCCACATCGGCAATCGTCTCCAGAATGAGGGTGATGTTCTTGATGGAGAGCCGCTCCCTGAGGAGATTTTGCAGCACCCTCTGGATGACGCCCACGTTGACCAGATCTGGCAGCAGCTCGCTGATGAGCGTGGGGTTCTTGCCCTTGACGAAATCGATCAGTTTTTGGGTGTCCTCGCGCTCAAGAATCTGAGAAGCACTGTCCCGCAACGCCTCGGAGAGATGGGTGATAAGCACGGAGGATGAGTCCACAACAGTATATCCGCTCATCTCCGCGTTGGTCTTTTCCTCGGCGGAAACCCATACGGCCTCCAGTCCGAAGACGGGCTCCACGGCAGGTATCCCGCGAACGGCGGTGGTCCCGCCCGAAACGTTCATGGCCAGATACCGGTTGGGAACGAGGGTGCCTCCGGCTATCTTCCTGCCCCTGAGCAGGAAACGATATTCGTTTTGTTCCAATTCCAGATTGTCTCTGACTGCTATCGAGGGCAGTACCAATCCAATCTCGCGGGCGAAGTTCTTTCTGGCACCGGTAATGCGATCCAACAGGTCTCCATTCTTTGTCTTGTCGGCAAGCGGCAGGAGTGAGACACCCAACTCCACAGCGAAGATGTCCGTTTGTATGGCCTTTTCGAATTCCGGTTGGAAGGCTATCTTGGTCCCTCCGGCGGCCTCTGTGCCAGTCCCTTTTCCCTTCCTGCCTTTTGTTCCAGTGCCTCCTCCCGGCTGAGATGACGAATCGGCCAGGAACATCTCTGGATGCAATTTCTTTTGTTTCTCAATGGTGGAGGAAAGCATGAAGCAGCCCGCGCCCAGGGAGGCAAAGACCCAGAAGGGCATTCCCGGAAGAATCGAGAAGACCAGCATCATCGCGCCCACAATGGCAATGGCCCTGGGGTAAAAGAGCAGTTGTTTGGTAATATGCTGGCCAAGATTGCTCTCGTCGGCGGTTCTTGTCACCAGAATACCGGCTGCCAGCGAGATGACGAGCGCCGGGATCTGCGCCACCAGACCGTCACCGATGGACAGCAACGTGTACTTGTGCGCGGCGTCTCCCAACTCCAGACCCTTTTGAAATACGCCGATGCAGATACCGCCGATGATGTTGACGAAGGTGATCAGGATTCCCGCGATGGCGTCTCCCCTGACGAATTTGCTGGCACCGTCCATCGATCCGTAAAAGTCGGCTTCCTTTTGGATCTTTATGCGGCGGTTGCTGGCGGTTGTCTCGTCGATGAGCCCGGCGTTGAGTTCCGCGTCAATGGCCATCTGTTTGCCGGGCATGGCGTCCAAGGTGAAGCGGGCGGCCACCTCGGCAATGCGCCCCGCGCCTTTGGTGATGACAATGAAGTTGATGATGACCAGAATCGCGAAGACCACCAGTCCCACCACATAATTGCCTCCCACGACGAAATTTCCGAAAGCGGAGATGACGTGTCCGGCGCTTCCCTGCAGGAGAATGAGCCTGGTGGAGGCCACGTTGAGCCCCAGGCGATAGAGCGTTACCGCAAGCAGTATTGTGGGGAATGACGAAAACTCCGCGGGATCCTTCACGTATATGATGATCATGAGGATCAGGAGTGCCATCGCTATGCTGACGGCCAGCAATACGTCGAGCAGCAGGGGGGCCACGGGCAGCACGAGCACCACTACAATTCCAAAGAGCGCGAAGACAAAGAACAGATCGCTCTGATTGAGGACTTTTCCGAATGAGGAGAGGGGTTTGGGCGCGGGTGGGGGAGGTGTAGGCATAGGGAGACTCTATCTCGATGACTATAAGAGCAGGAGGCGTACCGATTTTGAGAAAGGTTAAAATTTTGTAAATAGGGCTGGGTGTGCAGGCTTATTATTGAAATTAGGTGTTCGCTATGCCTTTTAATGCGGTTACACAAATGATGCATTTCCGTCTTCCATTTGCCACGGCTAGAGGACGCGCAACCCGTGGTCCCGCATATGCGGGGCATTTCGTTGCCCGGGGTTGAAACCCTGGGCTAAGTATCGGGCCGTCCCATCCGGGACGGGGAACACTAAACACAAGCGCTTTTATGCGAAATCAGTAGCATCCGGTAGGAACGGGCAACTGAGTTTATAAGTTACGTTGGAGTTGGTAGTTATAAATTCAAAGCAGTGTGAGCGATGTTGAGAAATGATTTTTGATTTGGGGTGTGGATGA
>Ga0181520_10000344_pt1 | contig 103310 bp, 75 predicted proteins | sample PEATcosm2014_Bin_29_FD_132451 | JGI IMG/M metagenome (GOLD analysis project Ga0181520, IMG submission 132451) | Peatland microbial communities from MTU Mesocosm Facility, Houghton, MI, USA - PEATcosm2014_Bin02_30_metaG | ecosystem: Environmental > Terrestrial > Soil > Wetlands > Peat | place...
GCCATCCAGGTCGGCCTCAAGCGGAACATGTATAGCGGTCTGCTCTTCTCCGCCAATTATCAGTATTCCCACGGAATCAGCGATGGATCGAACGGAGGTGGCGAGTCAGACACTCCAGAGAACAATAACTGCAGATCTTGCGAACGCGCCTCGACTGACTTCGACATGCGCCACAACTTTTCGGCAAGCGCAATCTGGACCCTGCCCCTCGGCAGAGGGCATATGCTTCTCGGGGACGCGTCGCCGCTTGTGAACGACATAGTCGGCTCCTGGGAATTCAGCGGTATGGGCCTGGCCCACACCGGCGTCCCGCTCAATGTCACGATGAGCCGCTCCGCCTCGGCTTTGCCTGACGGGATCAATTCCAGCCAGCGGCCCGACCGCGTGCCTGGAGTGTCGTTGTATCCCTCTCACCAGAGTGCTGCGCTCTGGCTCAACCCTGCGGCATTTACGACACCGGCTAACGGCCTCTGGGGTAACGCCTCCAGAGACGCAGTGCGCGTCCCTGGGATCTGGCAGGCTGACTTGGCAATGGCCAAGAAATTCCCCATAGGTGAAAAGACTTACTTCAGCTTCCGGGCAGAAGTGTTCAACGCCTTCAATCGGGATCAGATTGGCAGCCCGGCGGTGAAGTGGACAAGCGGCGCGGGCACGTTTGGCCAGATCACCACTCCCTATACCACGTCGGCTGTTGGCACCGGCACACCGCGACAGATGCAGTTCAGCCTTCGCTATTCCTACTAAGTGCATGGGAAATGGGGAGGCGCGCTAGCGCGCCGCCCCACCCGAACCGATGGCGGTTACCTTCCAGGCATTGGCACTGTTTCCAGGAGACATGCCAGGACCCGACGCTGTACCAAGTCTTCATGGGAATAGGACTGGAGACCAGAAAGGGAACAATCGTATGAAGCATGCAACGTGTCTTGTCGCACTTATGGCAGTGTCCGTACTAAGCCTTCAGGCAGCGACCTACAACGTGAATACCCGATATCCGGTCGCCGGAAACGATGGGTGGGACTATATCGCGGTCGACAGTTCGGCCCGGAGGCTTTACGTTTCCCACGGTACTGAAGTGGATGTTCTCGATGCCGACACAGGCAAGACCGTCGGCGTGGTGGCCGATACTCCCGGCGTGCATGGCATTGCAATAGCCTCGTCTCTCGAGCATGGGTTCACGACTAACGGCAAGGAAAACAAGGTTTCCATGTTCGATACGAGGACGTTGGCGCTCATCAAGAAGATCGATGTCGGCGACAAGCCGGATGGGATCTTCTTCGACAGCGCGACACAGCGCGTGTTCACCTGCAATCACGGGACCCACAACCTTACTGTAATCGACGCGGCGAGCGGAACGGTGGTGGGCACTGTGGATGTGAAGGGAGACGGCGAGGGCGTCGTAGCCGGGAGTCACGGAACCCTCTTTGTGAATCTGGAGAATACTTCCGAGGTTGTGGAGATCGACCCACAGACCCTCATCGTGCTGCATCGCTACGTCATCCAGGGCGGTCAAACGCCGACCGGTTTGGCGATGGACCGCGAGCACGACCGTCTGTTCATCGGCTGCCGGAGCAAGTCGTTGATCGTCATGAACGCAACCAACGGACAAACGGTAGCAAGCATGACTATCGGCGCGGGTGTGGACGCGGCCGGGTTCGATAAGCAGGCAGGCCTTATCTTCGCCTCGAACGGCGATGGAACCCTCAATATCATCCGCGAGGTTTCGCCTGACCAGTACGAGCCATTGGAGACGGTTGCGACTCAGTTGGGCGCCAAGACCATGGCCTTCGACGGAAAGACCAAGAAGATCTATCTGCCCGCGGCGGAGGTCGAAATCACGCCATCTGCCGATCCGGCGCAGAAGCCTAAACGGACAGTGAAGGACGGTACATTTGCAGTGTTGGTGGTAGGCAAGCTTGCCTCGGCTCCCGCGGAACAAGATGCCCCGCTGAGGCCGGCCGGCAAGTTTGTTCTGCCCAGTGCCGTGAAAGGGCCTTTCGATCACTTGACGGCCGACGTGAAGAACGGACGCCTGTTTGCAACGCCTGAAAGTTACCAGGCGGTTCTTGTCCTGGATCTCAACACCGGCAAGGTGCTTCAAGAGATCAAGGGTGTCTTGAAACCCCACGCGGTGCTCAATCGTAACGACGTGAAGCGGATCTATGTGACCGACGGCGAAGCCGGGTCGCTGGATATATTCGACGGAACAACCTATGCGCTGGAACAGAAGATCGCTCTGGAGAAGGACGCCGATTCGATCGGATTCGATCCTTCCAGTAAGCTGCTCTATGTGGTCAACGGTGGAAAGGACGCGGGACAGAAATTTTCTCTGTTGAGCGTGATCGACACGACGGCGGACAAGAAGATTACCGACATCGGAATCGACGGAGATACCTTGGAGGCAATGGCGCTGGACACTTTCAGGCCCAGACTCTACCTGAACAATCCGGCGAAGAGCGAGATCGAAGTCATCGATCGGAGGACCAACAAGGTGATCGGATCGTGGCCGGTCACGATGGGAAAGCTCAACGTGGCCATGGCGCTGGATGAGGCGAACCAGCGTCTTTTCGCAGGCTGCCGCAACGGACAGGTTGTGGTCTTCGACAGTAACACCGGCAAGGAACTGCAATCCTTCCCGATTACGACCGGCGTCGATGACTTGACTTACGATGCTGCGAGCAAGCGGCTCTATGCCGCGGGAAATGGCTTTGTGGATGTGATCGGGCAAGACAATGCCGACCATTACAAATCCCTGGGCAGGATCGAAGCCGGTCCGCTCGCTCGCACCGCGCGACTGGTCTCGAAGCTCAACCGCTATTATGTGGCTGTGCCGCAGAGCGGTTCGGCAGATGCTTCGATCGCGGTCTTTTCCGTAACCAACCCTTTAGCCGCAAAGCCCCCTTCGTCCGAAGAGGCACAGGCGGTCGACGCTCCCTTCGCCGAGGACCTGGTCCTTGCAACGCTTTCAGCGCATCCCGAATTGCGAAAGCTGGGCCTACACGCGGTGCCTCCCGGACTCACCGATAGCCTCATCATTGCGAACGGCAACGCGAGCAGGATCGGTTTCAAATCGTCGAAAGGAGATTTCGACGCCGTCAAGGATAACAAGACTTACTGCGCCAGGAAAGACGACGGGGAGTTCTACAATTTGAAACTGCCACTGCTGGATGTTTCTGGAAAGCGAATCGGGATCATGGTCATGGAACTGCCTTTCACATCGGTGCCAGACGCGGCCGAAGCGGTCCGCAAGGCCGAAAAAATCCAGGCAGAAGTGGCAAAAAACATACCCGATCTAAATCGCCTTTTCCAAAATCGGTAGCGCCGGGCAAATCGGCTTGTCGCTGTTCCTTCGACCCGTGGCTTGGGGGAGTATTCCTTCCCACACCACGGGCCCGAAGCCAAGGTGCAACCGGTGTCAGCTTTCCTGCTCAGTCGCCAACAGAGCGCATAACAACCTGAATCGCTTCATCTAGGGAGTGTCAAAACCATGTCAAACGAAAATGAAATCGAAGAAAGCAAGCCGCAAGGGGTTAACAGAAGACAATTCATGATGACCGCGGCGCTTGGCGCCGGAGCGGTTGCCTTAACCAGCACACTCTCCGCCAGCGAAGCGAAACCGGCCGTTGCCAGCGCGTCGTCTGCCAAGCGTTTCGCATCGGCACACGCCTCCTCGGCCGCGTGGAGTTTCGGCGTCCTGGCCGATACTCAATGGATAACCAAGGACGACGGCGCCGATCCGAACTCCGTGGCCGTGGACATCGTTAATCAAATCAATCGGCAATTCATTCAGCACAAGGTCAAGCTCGTGGTGCAGGTCGGCGACCTGTGCGACAAAGGCACTACCGCAGGATTGTTGACCCGTGCGTTGTATGCACAGCCTCTCTATGACGCCGGGATCGGATTTTATCCTCTGCGTGGAAACCATGAATCGAAGCAGGAGAACGCACAGGACTTTGTCCGTATCTGGCCGCAGACGCAAAGCGGCACTCACAACACTTCTCCTGCGGGTGTGTTCAACGTTGCGGGTCTGGACGATCGGGCGCCCGCCGCAACTGGCTCTCCATTCAACTTGGGCAAGATCCTGGGCAGCCCCGATCCGGATGGAACGGGCAATCTGAAAGGGCTGAGTTATGCGTTGGACTACAACAACGCGCGGTTCGTCCTGCTCGATCAGTTTGTGCCCCTCGACGGAGGCACGGCCTCATCGCCCTATTCTATCGACAAGTCAATCGGTAAGCAGCAAAGCTGGATCGGCTCGCAGCTTTCTTCAAGACCGGTGGGGACTCACGCATTTGTCTTTGGGCATAAAGGCCTGATCACTCAGAACCATGTCGATACGCTTTTCGGCGAAGATCCTACCGAAAACTCTCCGCAACAAGATGCCTTCATCAAGAGCCTCGCCGACAACAATGCCAGGTATTACATCCACGGTCACGACCATATGCACGATCGCAGCATCGTAACAACGAGCGACGGCGCCTCGGGAAAGGTGATGCAGCTATTGTGCTCATCCGATAGTTCCAAGTTCTACATCCCGTCTATTCCCTCGAACGACAATCTTTACGACGAACCTGCAGCTCCCGGCGGATTCGGCCGGCTCCGCCAGACTCCGATCAGCCAGGAACTCAATACCGTCGGCTTCTACATTTTTACGGTCGATGGCCCGCGAGTCTCGGTGGACTTCTATTCCGCCGATGTTTACCCTGCGCTCAGACGCAACGAGTATGTGCTTTCCACCACCCCGACCCTCAACTTCCTCAAAAGGGAAACCTTCGGTTACAGCCTGAATGGCCGGGAGTTCCTGGTGGCCCCCGGCCAGCCTTACACCTCTATCGAAGACAAAGCCCCCGCCGGCACAACGGCCAAAGTCCTCAGCGGGATCAATGGGAGAGCCGAGATTGACGGAAGCAATCGCATTTGCCACAATGCCGTGAACACTGGTTGGGCATCGAGTACAAAGCACACAGCCAGTGAGGTCCTCACACTTTCAGGCATGGCAAAGAATATGGGAAGCGATCGGACCGACGTGTACACGCTTTCGATGAGTTATAGCCCCGCGGCGGCTGTGGGTGCGAGTCTGAAGACGGGTGCATTCGCTTTGGCAACCATGAGTGCTCACGGCGTCTGGGTAAAAGCCGCCAACGAAAGGTTCGTGTCAGGCCCGTGGAGCGCCAAATACGGCCTGGGCACATACGGCGTTGACGAGAAGACGAATACGGCCTGGGCAGTCATCAACTTCAACGGTTCTTTTGCCGTTGTCAGCAATCTCTGAGGCCGATGACCCGGATTCGGGCTATCGGCCTTTCAAAGACCACAGTCCGATCGGGCACAAGAGCCCAATCGAAACCAGACGAAAGCCTTCCGGAAACTCGGAAGGCTTTCGTTTGTTGGAGAATCGAATAATCTCTCGGGGTGATAGTAGATTCGCGAAAAGGGACGACATTGAGGATGCCGATGAAATGGCGCAGCGCTTTCTCCCGAAGCGCTCATTCGACCTTGTGGGCCTTCGGCACTGGTTGTGGGCAATCTTCGGCGGCCGTACTGCGATTACGATCTGGCCCGATCGACCTATACCCGAGTGGCCTTCGATTCAAAGCACATCCATTGCAATGGTTATGCGTCAACGGAGCCTGGATGCGGTTCCGTTGACGCAGTTGCAGAGCACAGAGGATCGGTGATTTCCCCCTGGTTGCAGGGTTGACAGAGTCTAGAAAAGCACTTTAAGCGCGAACTGAACCTGCCGGTCGGGAAGAGCGCTTGTGATGGTGCCGAATTTGGAGGAGCGATCTCCACTGGCCGGCGAGAGGTTGGTCCTGTTCAGAGTGTTGAAGATCTCACTTCGAAACTCCAGGTACTTTCCTTCGCTCCAGAGGGGGAACTGTTTGTGAATGCCGAGATCCAGATCCTGATAGGTATTGCTGCGTCCGGTATTGCGTCCGGAGTTGCCGTAAGGCTGAGTCACGTCCGTGGGAACCGAGACCGTGTTGGGATTGAAATACTGGGTGACGGTGCGCTGGCCTTTGGGCATCATCGGATCGCCGCTGACATTGGGCCTGTAAATCGCGGAGTTCTTGCTGCCGTCGGTGGCGACGAATGCCGCGCTGGGATCGTAAGTTAGATTGATCGTCTGGCCGCTTGTGGCGGAGTTGATTGCAGAGAGCGACCAGTCTCCGAGAAGGCCGTTAAGCGCGTAATTCCAAGTGGTGCCGATGCGCCGTCCATTCCCGAAAGGCATATCCCACACCACCGAGGTGGTGTTGTTGAAGGGTTGGTCGGAACCGGACAAGCCCTTTGAAGACGCGGGATTGAACATGTTAATGGACTGCTCGTCTCCGTTGGTCAATTCGAGAGCTCCGGCCGCATCGTCAATAGCCTTTGACCAGGTAAATGAGTTCAACAGCGTGAACCCCCGTATGGCTCGTGCTTCGAGTTTTGCCTGCAGGGCGTGGTAATTCGAGAAGCCAACCCCGAAGTTCGAATCAATATAGTCGAACTGCGCATTCGGCCTGCGCGCCTTCAAAGGAAGGTTTTGGCCAGCCTTGTTGGGAAGCGCCTGGTTCAGATCGCCGGTAACCCAAAGTCCGACACTATGATTCCCGACATAGCCCAGGTCGAGCATTACGTGCTTCGCCAGTTCCCGCTGAATGGTGAGATGCCAGTTTTGAGCGTAAGGCGTCCGAATATCCTTTTGGATATAAACGGTTTTCGTATTCACTGTAGAGAAATTCGCCGGAGAAACGAAGCCGTCGGGAATGCCCATCATGGTCGGGCGAAAGCAACTGGTGGGGGCAGAAGTCGCTGTGCAGAGTCCCTGGGATGGAGATTGCGTTATCTGCGCGTTGACAACGTAAGGGCCGTTGTAGGCAAGATAGCTGTCGCCGCCCTGTCTTTCGAATTGCAGATAGCTGATGCCGTAGCCACTCCGGATCACCGTTTTCGGGGTGAGAGAATAGGCGAAGCCGAGCCGGGGAGCGAAGCCAGTGTATCGCGGATCGACAAGCGCGCGGCTGGCCATCGATCCGCCTGTTGCATTGACAAGCGAATTGGTCGACGGGTCGTAGTTCGCCTGCCGGTTGTTCTGTTCATATTGCGGAGTGGCGAATTCATAGCGAACGCCGAGATTCACGGTGAGTTTCCGGGATACCTTGAAATCGTCCTGCAAGTAAGTAAAGTCCATCCACTGCTCGAGTGTGGCGTCCGCCTGATTCGTCAACTGGTAGGTGGATCGTGCCCCATACAGGAAGTCGACCAGGTTATAAACGGTGTTGCTCTTTGTCGGCGTCGGGTTGCTGAACTGCCCGCCGTAGATGTCCTGTCCATATGCGGGATTGAAGTCGTTGATGTTGGTGGAGATGGATTGAAACTCATTGCCGAGCTTGAAAGTGTGGCGGCCGACGATTTGCGAGAAGTTAACCTTCGGATTGAGCACAAAGGGATTTTGCCATTGCGGACTTGTGTAATCGCGCCCGTAGGACTGATAACCGGTGATGTTTTGCGTGTTCAAGCCGCCAATGATATTCTTCGCTGTTGGAAGTCCCGGGATTCCGTAGAGTTGGAGCATGTTCGCGGCCCCGTCGAGGGTTGCGGGGGTCTTCATTCCCTCTGTCAAGGATGCTCCAAAGCGAACCTCCAGAAGAGACTTCGGGCTGGTGAGCCATGTTAGGCCGGTTGCGTTCTGCCAGTTCATCACGCGGGAGATGATGCCGCCCCCCTGCCCGGCAGGACCGTCGATGGCCGGAGCCGCCAGCTGATAATACAAGTTATAGCTGTATCGATCGAAGAGAGTGATCTTGTGGGTCAGATAGAGATCGTAACGGATGTCCCCTTTGTTCTCATTGTCTGTGCTCGGTGGCAGATGGGAGTAGTTATTGGTGTTTCCGGTAAGGTTGGGCGCTGGCATTTGCGAGAATACCGTCAAGCCGAAGGCCGTCATGTCCGCCTGGGGGATGACACCTTTGCTGTAGAGTACGCCGGTGTAAGGATTCACGATGGGGATGCCAAATGTTCCGGTGCGCTGCGCGAGCGTGGGCACGCTGGCTATCGTGACCGCTCTTTGCAGACGGCGCCATCCCTCGTAGTCTACAAAGAAGAACATCTTGTCCTTCCTTATCGCTCCCCCCGCCGCGGCCCCGAACTGGTTGTGAATGTAAACCGGCTTTTGCCCGCCGGTTGGCTTGAAATACCCGACCGCGTTTAGATCGGTATTGCGAAGAAACTCCCAGACCGTGCCATGCAGGCGGTTGCTGCCGCTGCGCACAGAGGCGTTGATTACTCCGCCTCCCACGCGGCCATATTCCGCGCTGTAGTTGTCCGTAATGACCGAAAACTCTTGAACCGCGTCGGGCGCGACTTGAACCACCTGATTGGAAAGGCCCTGGTTGGATGTTCCGTAGGCATTGTTGTCGATGCCGTCGAGGATGAAGTCGTTGAACGAACTTCGCATGCCACCGATGTTGAAAGAAGACTCCCGTTTGGAGAGTCCATAGGTGAGTCGAACTCCCGGCGCCAGCAGGGCGAGCGAGGCGCTGGATCGGCCGTTCAGGGGCAGGTCCACTACTTGCTCATTGTTAATCAGTTGGCCCCTGTTACTGGACTCCGTTTCCAACATCGAAGGAGCCGCTGTCACAGTAACGCTCTGTTCCAGACTTCCAATCTGAAGTTGTAAATCGACGCGCTGGCGGACACCGACGTCGACTCGGAAATCGGGAGTCTGGGACTTCTTGAAGCCAGCGGCCTGAGCCGTAACTCGATATCTGCCCACGCGGACTTCAAGAAACTGATAGGATCCATCGTTACTCGAAAATGCTTCCTGGGAGGTGTTGGTGTCAAGATTCAGCAGGGTAATGCGGGTCTGTTGAACAACAGCTTTCTGTGAGTCGAACACGGTGCCAAGAACAGTCGCCGTCTCGAATTGGGCAAAACTGCGGGGCATTATACCCAGCAGCAACAGCGCTGAAAACACCAGCGCACGCAGCGTTCCGGTTCGCATAGAGTTCGTCATAATAGCTTCGAGGGTAACGGGCAACTCTAAAAAAATACTAAATATTCCAGGCCCTTCGCCGAAGATTCACCGGATCTTCAATGGCCACAACCATCGGGCGGACGACCTTGGTCTTGCTCTTGAAACCAGGCAAACACGAAAGCATCCGCTCGAAAAGAAAATTACCCCCTGAAACGCGCAGGGTCCTGGAAGATTTCTAGGATGAAGCCAAATCGACTTTGCGTGTGGCTATTTCTCGGCCGCGCTGAAGAGACTGAAGACCGATGTCATCGATCTGCTGTATCAGCATCGCGTCGACCCGAATGTCCCCATTGAAGACGTAGCCGGCACGGTGAAGGAACTCATCGCCGAGGGCAAGGTCAAGCACTTAGGTATGTCCGAGGCTGGCGTCGAGAGTATTCGTCGCGCTCATGCGGTTCAACCGGTCGCTGCTCTGCAAAGCGAGTATTCCCTCTGGTGGCGCGAGCCGGAAAAGGAGATCCTGCCCACGCTGGAAGAGTTGGGAATCGGCTTCGTCCCTTTCAGCCCGCTCGGCAAGGGATTTCTGACTGGAGCGATCACCGCAAACACCACTTTCGACAAAACGGACTTCCGCAATGTCGTGCCGCGTTTCGATGAAGAGAACCGGAAGGCCAACCAAACGCTCGTGGACGTGCTCAGCAAGATCGCCGCACAAAAGGGCGTAACCAACGCGCAGATTGCTCTCGCGTGGTTGCTCGCGCAGAAACCCTGGATCGTTCCCATCCCCGGCACCACCAAGCTGCACAGGCTGGAAGAAAACCTTGGGGCCGCTGTCGTGGAACTGACAACCGGCGATCTGCGCGACATTGAAAATGCGGTATCAGCGATTCAAGTGCAGGGTGCCCGTTACCCTCCGCAACTGCAGCAGCGCGTGGGCCGCTAGCATCTTCACGGCGTAGTTGTTGTGCATTCCCACATTCCAGAAGCGGCACCTGGGGCGCCCAAAGTCCAAGTCGGCTCTCGACATCGAACTGCCGGCTCATTCCATTCACACCCTGCAGCGGTCGTAACCCCAATCCCGTAGAATCGACACTAAGGCCGGTGCCCCATCCTTGGAGCAGCTTCATCGCGACAAGGGTCGGTGGGCACAAACCTGCAGCCAGCGTTAACTGCCCGTGGTGAAAGTCTCTTGCGCGTCAGGGCACGACTTCAGTCGTGCCGCAAGATGCTGATAAGAAAGGGTGGGCTTTCGCCCCTGAGGAATGTTTTTCAGGAATTTGGACTTTCGCCACGGGCTGTTAACGGCCGAAGTCGGGTCCGGTCACGCGCATAATTCTCGCCCGAATTCCAACTTCTCCCAAGCGGTTCTCCCACAACAAACAAGGTCGGCATGACGCAGAGCATCCAAGAGCAGTTCGGACAAATCGACATCTACATCTTCGATCAGATCCTGCGCGGCAACATCGAGCCGGGCATGAGGGTCCTGGACGCCGGATGCGGTTACGGCCGCAATCTCGTCCACCTGCTGCGTTCCGGATGCGAGGTTTTTGCTCTCGACCAGGATGCCGAAGCCGTTGATCATGTCCGCAACCTGTCCGCTTCGCTTGAAACCGGCCTGCCGGCGGAAAACTTCCAGGTCGGCTCAATCGAGTCGATGCCGTTCCCCGGAGGGTTCGCCGATGTGGTTCTCTGCAACGCGGTGCTGCACTTTGCCAGGGACGAGCACCAGTTTCGGGCCATGTTGGCCGCCCTGTGGCGCGTGCTGAAACCCGGCGGAATGCTGTTCTGCCGGCTCGGCTCACGCATCGGCATGGACTTCAAGCGCATTCGCGGCAACGTCTTCCTCATCCCGGACGGCTCCCAGTGGTTCCTGGTCGATCAGGACATGCTGCTCCGCCTGACCGAGGAGATGAATGCCGTGCTGGCTGACCCGCTCAAGACCACGATTGTGCAGGATTACCGCTGCATGACGACTTGGGTGCTCAGGAAGCGGAGAGGGTAGCCTTGCCGCGATCAGGGGACCGATTCCCAGGTCTCAAAAGCGAGACGTGATGGTCCCGCCTAATCTGCAGGGCAATCGACGAGGGTGTTTACGAGGACCGAGACGGTCGTATCCACTTCTATAGGCTTCCCGTTGAACAGATATGGCTTGTATTTATATTTGCGAACCGCGTCCAGGACGGGCCTCCGTAACATGGCAGGGCCGGAAACAATGTGTGGGTGAAGAACATCCCCATTCTTGCCGAGCACAAACACCACGACAACTGTGCCGGTGATGCGAGCCGCCATCGAAATATGCGGGCAGGCCACCGGTTCCTTGTGCGTGAGCAGCTTTTCAGCGACTCCCGCCGAGATATTGATCTCGTACGGCGGACGGGCGTCGGAAGGCGCCTTTGTTTGCGCGCTCAAGCTGGGAGCGAGAATCGCTGAAAGGAGAACGAAACAACTTACTGCTCTCATGGGTGCAGATTCTACGCTAGCGGTATGTCTCAAACAGATCGTTGAAGGGTACGGGCTTTAGCCCGTACGTAAGGACTGCAGAATCAGGAGGGCTTTAGCCCCCGAGGGAACGCTGACCAACCCGTTCTGCACATCTTGGGGCGCGAATAACCGATGCAATGAATGAGACATTGCACTAGCAACTATGGTTCGGAATATTGTTACCTTCCCCAGGTAGATTCGTGCTCTCCAATGTCCCCAAAAGCGAGGGGCCTAAGCCACCTGCCCTTCATCTCAAAAAGATTTCGCCTTTCAATTTGTAAAGAGGATATCCTGCGCCGCACCGTTCGCATGAAGGGAAGCGTCCAGATATGCCGTGAAAGACGTCGGGTTTGAATTCCTTAGTCCGGTCTTTGACGTGTTGTTGGTCATGCACCATGAGGTATTTTCCCCACCTCTCGATGACATCGCCGGCCTTGGCCATTGTTTTCACCTCAGGCGATAATTCTCCGCGGGATTTCCGGTTTACCGAATCCCAACCAACTCCACGCTCTTCGCGCCCTGCCCGTAGTGGCTCTCCACGTACTTGTCGAGAATCTGCTTGAACTCGGCCACGATGGTGTCGCCCTTGAGGGTGGTGTAGAGCTTGCCGTCGACGTAAACCGGGGCCTTGGGCTCCTCGAAGGTGCCGGGCAGGCTGATGCCCAGGTTGGCGTGCTTGCTCTCGCCGGGGCCATTGACTACGCAACCCATCACCGCCAGTTTTAGCTCTTCGACGCCTGGGTAAACCTTGCGCCATTCGGGCATGGAGGTCCGCAGGTAGCCCTGAATCTGCTCGGCCAGTTCCTGGAAATAGGTGCTGGTCGTGCGGCCGCAGCCCGGGCAACTGGTGACCTGGGGCATGAAGCTGCGGATCGAGAGCGACTGCAGAATCTGTTGCGCGGCCTGCACTTCTTCTGTCCGGTCGCCGCCGGGCTTGGGCGTCAGGCTCACGCGAATGGTGTCGCCGATGCCGGCCAGCAGAAGCGGCGCCAGGCCGGCGGTGGAGGCGATCAGCCCCTTGGCGCCCATGCCCGCCTCCGTCAAACCGAGATGCAGCACGTAGTCGCAGCGGGCGGCCATGTTGGTGTAGACGTCGATCAAGTCGCGCACGCCCGAGACCTTGGCGGAGAGGATGATCTGGTCGGGGCGTAGACCGAACTTTTCGGCGGCCTTGGCCGAGTCCAGCGCGCTCACCACCATGGCTTCCATCATCACTTCCCGGGCCGGGCGAGGCTCGGGCAGGCGGCTGTTGGCGTCCATCATGCGCGCCAGCAGGGCCTGGTCGAGCGAACCCCAGTTGACGCCGATGCGCACCGGCTTTCCGTTTTCAGCCGCGCACTCCACCATCACCTGAAAGTTGTCGTTGTCCTTCTTGCCGATCGAGGCGTTGCCGGGATTGATGCGGTACTTGGCCAGCGCCCGCGCCGTTTCAGGGAATTTCTTCAGCAGCAAATGGCCGTTGTAGTGGAAATCGCCCACGATGGGCACCCGCAACCCGCGCTTGTCCAGGCCCTCGACAATGGCCGGAACCGCTGCGGCGGCCTCGTCGTTGTTGACCGTGACGCGCACCAGTTCCGAGCCGGCCAGGGCCAGGGCCGCGACCTGTTCGATGGTGCCCGCAATGTCTGCCGTGTCGGTGTTGGTCATCGACTGAACCACGACCGGGACCTCCCAGCCGACGCGAACCTGTCCGATCTTGACCGTGGGTGTTTTCCTGCGCTGAATCTCCGCCATGCTTCCAGTTTACCCGCGGAACTGTCTGCGGGTAAATCGGAAGCTGGCGCAGATCGGCTTTCCGACGGCTGATGGCCCTTTCAGCGGAACGACGGCGGCCGGTTTTCGATCGCATTGCCGCGTTCCTTGTTGGGCTCGTCGCCGTTCACGAAGTCGATGCTGGTGGTCCCGGGATGCAATCTTTCCAGCGGCAGCCAGGAATTCGCGTACTCCTTACCGTCGATGGTCACTCTCTGCACGTAGAACCCGCTGCCGATGCGGCGGATGACGACGTTTCTGCCGCCCGCCAGCTTCAGGGTCGCCTTGCTGAACATCGGCGTGCCCAGCACCATGCCGCCAACGCCGGGAACGGCGGGGTAGAAGCCCAGGGCGTTCCAGACGTAGACGCCGGAGGTTGCGCCCAGGTCGTCGTTGCCGGGGATGCCGTCGGGGGTGGCCTTGAAGGTCTCCTTGGCGATGCGGGTGACCACATCCTGCGTCTTCCAGGGCTGCCCGGCAAAGGCGTAGGCATAGGGTGTCACGAAGTCCGGCTCGTTCTCCATGTTGAAGCAGGGCTCGCCCCAGCAGCGCAGCTTGAGAAAGAACTTGTCGAGCCGCGGGATGACCTGTTCGTCTCCGCCGATAGCCTTGAACAGCGCGGGGTAGTCGAAGGGAATCATGAAGGTGTACTGGTAGGTGTTACCCTCCTCGAAGCCCTGCTGATCGTTGCCGTTGCCCCTGGGCATGGAAGTCTCAGGATTGAAGCCCGGCAGCCAGGCGCCGTCCGCGCGGCGGGGGCGAATCCAGCGCGTCTCGGGGTCCAGCAGGTTCTTCCAGTTCTCCGACTGCTTCATGAGCTTCTTATAGACGGAGGGGTCATCGAGTGCCTTGGCAAATTGCGCGATGGCGAAGTCGTCGTTGGCGTATTCCAGGGTCCGCGAAGCGGCGGTGCGGTCCTTTTCCGTGGGCACGTACCCAAGCTTGCGGTAATCGTCCAGAAAGGGCCGCTCGGAGCTGTTGTGGGGGCCGACGCCAGGCTCGGTGGCGGCCTTGATCATGTACTGGAGAGCCGTTGCCGTGTCGAAGTTGTGCGCCCCAAAGGCGTAAGACGAGGCGATCGCCGGGGCGGGCGAGTCGCCGCCCATGACGTAGGTGACGTCGTTGGCAGCCGCCCAGCGCGGGTACCAGCCGCTCTGAGTCGCGTCGTTCACCAGCGACTCCATCATGTCGCTTGCCCGCTCCGGCTCAAACAGGGCCTGAAGCTGGACTGTGTTGCGATAGATGTCCCAGTCGGAGTAGTTGGCGTATTGGGCCGTCTGCTTCGATTCCGCCAGGTTGTGCACCTGCTTGTCAAACCCGATATACCTGCCGTCGGCATCGCTGAAGAGGTTGGGCGACAGGAACGAGTGATAGAACCCTGTCGCGAAGATCTTGCGCTGGTCCGCCGTGCCGCCTTCAATGGCGACGCGGTCCAGAAGCGCGGCCCATGCCACCCTTGCCCTGGCGTAAACGGCCGAGAAATCCCAACCCGGAATCTCCCGGTCGAGGTTGGCCTGCGCGCCTTCCTGGCTGACAAATGAGATGCCCACCTTCAGCACTACTTCGTGCTGTTTGCCGAAGTCGAGCCAGGCGCCGGTGTGCTTTCCCTGGGCAGATTTGGCCCCATGCGTGAGGTCCCTATCGCTCCACAGAGCCGAGTCCTTGTAAGGCTTGTCGAAGCGCCCGGCGACGTAAAGCTTGTATTGGGATTTGGTGCCGCAGAAGGATCCTGCAGTTGTCGATCCGGCATAAGACGTAGCCGAGGTCAGCGCAATGTCGTTTCCGAAGGCCGCATCGGCGGGTTTGCCGTCGAGGTTGTGGAACGACCCGGCGCTCGAGCCGGCATTCACCAGCAGACGCGCCCGTTCGCCCTCGGGAAAGATGAAGCGGGCAATGCCTGCGCGCTCGGAGACGGTGATCTCGACGCGGATGCCGTTGGCCAGGGTGACAGCGTAATACCCGGGATGGGCTTCTTCCTTCAGGTGATTGAAGTCGGCAGCGTAGGGCGCGAAATCGGCGCCTGGGCTCGCAGTCAGCGAGCCCGTCGTCGGCAGCACGGCGAAGTCGCCATAGAGCGGACAGCCTGCGCCGCTGATGTGGGTCAGGCCAAAGCCCGTCATTTTCTTGTCGCCATAGAAATACCACCCATCTTGCCCGGTGTCGGGACTCCATTGCACCATGCCGAAAGGCAAGGTCGCGCCGGGAAACGTGTTCCCCCCGCCGGCGGTGCCAATGAACGGATCGACCGCATCGTAGGCCGGATAGCCTTGGCCGAAGGCGATGGTCGCGGTAAGCAGTGGGACCGAAACCAGGGCAGAGCACAATACGGAAACAAGTCGCATGAAAGGAGTCCCATGGCGGAGGAGCTCACAGCTTCGGTGGCTCGGGGCCACAAGGATCTTAAACCGTTGAGGTGAGAGTTGTTGAGGTGGGTCACACGCTGTTGAAGGAATGGAACCCCAAATAGGTTAGTCTTATCCGAGATACGCGAGCCGATAGCGGGAGAACGCGAAATGACAGAAGAGACAACTGAAAATGGACGGGACTCCGGAGCGCCCGTGCGACCGTCGAACGGGACAGCCAAGACCGGACCGTCGCTGCTGTTGCGAGGGGTGTGCAAGGCCTTTGGCGATGTGGTCGCCGTGGATGGCTTGGACCTGGAAGTGGCGCGAGGCGAGTGCTTCGGGCTGCTGGGGCCAAACGGGGCAGGGAAGACCACTACCATCGAGATCTGCGAGGGTATCACCGTTCCCGAGGCAGGCACCGTGGAGGTGTTGGGGCTGACCTGGCGCACCGGGGCCAACGAGCTGCGTCAGCGGATCGGCATTCAACTGCAGGAGACACAGTTCCCTGACAAGCTCACCGTCACTGAAGTGCTGCGCATGTTCCGGAGCTTCTTTCAGCACGGGATTTCCGTCGAAGAATCGATCCAGACCGCGCAACTGGAAGAGAAGCGCCATGCGCGCGTGGTGACGCTGAGCGGCGGACAGAAGCAGCGGCTGGCCATGGCCTGCGCGCTGGTAGGCGATCCCGAGCTGCTTTTCCTGGATGAGCCGACCACGGCCTGGATCCGCAGGCGCGGCGTCACTTGTGGGACCTCGTGGACCAACTCAAACTCGCAGGGCGCACCATCATTCTCACCACGCACTACATGGACGAGGCAGAGCGGCTGTGCGACCGCGTGGCCATCATGGACCACGGCAAAGTCATTGCCTTGGGAACACCGCAGCAGTTGATCTCCCTGGTGGGCGGCGAGAACATCGTCGAGTTCGCCGTGAGCGGAGGCGTGGTAGACACGGCGTCGGGCCACAGCGCCGTCGATACCGCTTTGCTGACCGCGATTCCAAGCGTGGATTCGCACCGCGTCGATGCGGGGGTTCACCAGCTCTCGGTGAGCGAACTCCATACCGCGGTGCCGCGCATCTTTGCCGCGCTCAAGGAACAAGGCCTGCACCTGAGCGAATTCCGCACCCATTCGGCCACGCTCGAAGATGTTTTTGTGAAACTGACGGGAAGGAATCTGCGCGATGAATAAGCTGGAGATGAGCAGCCTGTACCAATTGACCGCGGTGCGTTTTCGCTTGCTGTTCCGCGAGCCGGAGGCGATCTTCTGGATCTTCGTCTTTCCCATCCTGCTGGCAGCCGGGTTGGGCATCGCCTTTCGCAACCGGCCCGCGGATGTGCTGCCGGTGGGCGCCACAACCGTGCAACTGACGCAGGCGCTGGCCGTGGACAAGGGACTGACAGCGGCAACCATGGACGAGGCGGCCGGAACCCACGCGCTCGCCACGGGCAATATCCTGCTGTTGGCGATTCAACGACCCGATGGAGTGGCCTATAAGTACGACGACACCAACCCCGATGCGCGTACGGCGCGGATGGTGGCCGATCGCGACATTCAGATTGCTGCCGGCCGGCGCGAGGCGGTTCATGCCGCCAATGAACTGGTGCATGAGACCGGCGCACGCTATATCGACTTTGTGGTGCCGGGCTTGCTGGGCATGAACCTCATGGGATCGGCAATGTGGGGGCTGGGCTTCTCGATTGTGGAGGCCAGGCAGAAGAAGTTGCTCAAACGGCTGGTGGCCTCGCCCATGAAACGGTGGCAATACCTGGCATCGTTTCTGCTGTCGAGAATGGTGATGCTGTCCATCGAGGTCATCTTTTTTCTGGGCTTTTCCAAGCTGGTTTTCGGCGTGCCCTTTCGCGGATCTCTGGCAGAATTGGGTTTGCTTTGCGTGATCGTCTCGCTATCGTTTTGCGGTCTGGGACTGTTGGTGGCGTCGCGTGCCAAGACCATGGAAGCCGCATCGGGGCTGATGAACCTGGTGATGCTCCCCATGTGGATCTTCTCGGGAATCTTCTTTTCGGCGTCGCGGTTTCCGGCGCTTATTCAACCGCTGGTGCGGGCGCTGCCCCTTACGGCGGGCATCGACGCCATTCGCGGAAACATGCTGCAGGGCCTGAGCCTGGGGCAACTGGCTGCCCCTTTGGGGATTCTGCTGGCGTGGTTCATGATTCCTTTCGCTGTCTCACTGCGCATCTTCCGCTGGAAGTAGCGGTTGTAACTCAAACCTCACAGCAATCCAGGCCGAGTTAGTCAGAGGGAACCATATGTCGAAGTCCCGGAGGGAGTTTCTCACTTACAGTTCGCTCGGATTGGTGGCCGCGGCCATCCAGGCCCAGGTTCCCACAACCCAAAGCTCGACCGCGCCTCCCGGAGCCCCAACCGCATTCGGAACCGCGCCTCCGGTGGGCCCGGTGGTGTCTCCCGGCACCTTTGTCGAAGCCGAGAAACTGGTGCAGGTGGAGATGACCGCGGCCGATCGTGCCCAGGCCGCGGAAAACTGGCGCGAACAGATGGCTTTTGTGTACGAACGCCGTACCGGTCCGCGCAAGATGGAACTCGACTCCACCGTTGTGCCGGCCACGCAATGGAATCCGGTGCTGCCCGGCATGATGGTTGGCAAGGTTGTGGACGCGGTCTTTCTGCGCAGCCCCGATGCGAACCTGCCGCTACCCGCAAGCGACAGCGAAATCGCGTTTGCCCCGGTCACCCAGCTTTCGCGATGGATCGAAACGCGCAAGATCGCAGCCACACGCCTGACTGAGATCTATCTCAATCGGCTGGAGCGCTTCAACGCCAAGCTGCACTGCGTGATCACTCTGACGCGGGACCATGCTCTGGCGCAGGCGCGCAAGGCGGATGAGGAGATCGCGGCGGGGCATTACCGCGGCCCTCTGCACGGCATTCCCTGGGGCGCGAAAGATCTTCTGGACACGGCCGGCATCCCCACCACCTACGGCGCGGAGCCGTTCCGCAGTCGAGTTCCAACGGCAGACGCCACGGTCGTGGAACGCCTCAACGACGCAGGCGCAGTCCTTGTGGCTAAATTGAGCCTCGGCGCCCTGGCGCTGAACGATATCTGGTTCGGCGGCCAGACCATGAATCCCTGGCTGCTGGAAGAAGGCTCGTCTGGCTCCAGCGCAGGTCCTGGCGCGGCGACCGCTGCCGGTCTGGTGGGTTTCGCCATCGGCAGCGAGACCGGCGGCAGCATCGTCAGTCCCTCCATGCGCTGTGGTGTCACGGGCCTGCGCCCCACCTTTGGCCGCGTGCCTCGCACGGGAGCCATGACCCTGTGCTGGTCTCTGGACAAGCTTGGGCCCATGGCCCGCTCGGTGGAAGACACCATGCTGGTGCTCAAAGCCATCTCTGGCCACGATCGCGGCGACCTGGCCAGCGTTCCCAGTTCCGTGCCCTTCGACGCTGCCGCCAACGTGCGCGGCCTGCGTATCGGGTACTTCCCCGGTTGGATGAAGGAGAGCCCCGCGACAGACGTCGACCGCGCCGCTCTCGAAACAGCTAAGAAAATCGGCATGGTGCCGGTGGCCGTTTCGCTACCCGACTGGCCCTACGACTCACTGAACCTGATCCTGTTTGCCGAAGCAGCCGCCGCCTTTGAAGAACTGACCCTAAGCCACGGAGTCGACCAGTTGAAGGCGCAAGTCCCCGATGCCTGGCCCAATCTTTTCCGCCAGGCGCGGTTCCTGTCGGCCGTCGACTTTGTGCAGACCGACAGGATGCGGCGCAAGGTAGCCCTGGAGATGGCTCGCATCTTCACGGAGGTCGATCTGCTTCTGGTTCCTTCGCTCCGCGATGAGATGCTGGTGATCTCGAACTTCGCCGGGCATCCGTCTCTGACTTTGCGTGCTGGGTTTGTCGAAGTGGCAGAGGCGCGCAGCGATTGGGCGCCCGATCCCAAGCACCCGCTGCCCAGGTTCTCCCCGCCGCGCCGTGTGCCCCACGGAGTCACGCTGCTTGGCAGGTTGTTCGACGAGGGCACGGTGGCGCAGGCGGGGATTGCGCTCGAAAGAGCCTTCGCCGTAGCCGGCGAGCATGCGCCGGGTTTTGAGTAGGTTGGTGGACGCTCCCACCATCGTTTGCCGTTCCAAACCGAGGCGACAATGTTGAATGAGTGGCCGTAGCGAGTTACTACCAAGAGGAACAGTGCCACGGCCCTCTGGGACCCGCCGCATGGCCCAGCTAACTCGCAAACTTGCTATTTCCGCGCAGCGGAAGCTAACTCGCTGTATTTTGTGTCCAATGGGCCCTATAAGCCTGTCCCCCTAATTTGAGGGACCGCTATAAGGTCTGTGAAAAGTGCATCCAGCAACTTTCTCTTTCACCGAACCTATAGCGGAATCCCGGCGGACCGGTAGATTTCGGCGATAGAACGCATGTCGCGAAGGCCTTCTTCCCCCGGGGTTCTCGATTCTTCCCCATTCTGGATATTGCGCGAGAAATGCGCCGTTTCAGCCGTGAAGTGCGAAGGGTCGCGTGCCGGGTTCGCCTCGTCCAGTTGTGTGCCGCTGAAGTCGGCGCGCAGGCGCAGCCCCTGGTAGACGAAGGCCTGATCGACCTCGAGCCAGCCTTTGGAGCCATAGACTTTGTAGTAGCCTTCCATGTTGGCGCCGTAAGTGGTCGCGCAACTGGCCACAATGCCGGACGGGAACTTCATGGTCCAGGCCACGTCCTCCTCGACATCGTAGAAGCGGCCGTCGCGGTCAATGGTTGAGGCTACGGCTGAGATATGCTCGGGCTCCTCGCCGGTCAGGTAGCGGCAGGCATTGAGCGAGTAGATGCCGACATCGAACAGCGGCCCTCCCCCGGCCATCTTCTTGCTGAGTCGCCATTCTCCGGGCGCAATGTTGAACCCAAACGCGCTGACGATGGAGTGGACCTGGCCCAATGCGCCCTCGCGGATCAGCTTGATGGCGCGTAGATTGGTCGGCTCGTAGTGGCATCGGTAGGCGACCATCAGCTTCACATTGGCAGCCTTGCAGGTGGCAATCATGGCCTGGCAATCGGCCACGCTGGTGGCCATCGGCTTTTCGCACAGCACATGCTTGCCGGCTCTGGCGGCGCGAATGGTGTACTCGGCGTGCATGAAGTTTGGTAGGGCAACGTAAACCGCATCAACCGCCGGGTTGTTGGCAATCTCGTCGAAGTTTTCGTAGTTGTAGATGGACGATGGCGGGATACCGTATTCAGCCGCGATGCGCTCCGCCTTTTCGCGATGGCCGCTGACTAACGCAGTGACCTGGGAGTTGGAGGTGTCGCGTGTGCCGGGCATGAAATGCGATGCAATGCGGCCAAGGCCAATGACGGCGTAGCCCACCTTTCGGCCCGGCATCTGGGCGTTGAGACCGGGTGCCAGGCGGGAGGCCAGCCCCAAAGCGCCGAGTTTGCCAAATTCTCTTCGAGTCAGGTTCATGCCGATCGGTTCTCCTTTGAATTGCGGCGGTTCAACTCGGCCAAAGCGGGAGCAACAGAGCGATTCCACGATAAAAATGCTGCTCCCGCCCTGGTATTGTGACCGCACGGTTTGGTCCCGGCCGTCAAGTAGCAGCCTCCTGGCTGCCGTGTAGCGCCGGCCTCCTGGCCGGCTGTGGCGCGCACGTCCTCGTCCGCGCTCGTCCATGATGAATCACCAATTCACGCGGTCCAACCACCAGCACTCCAACGCCTGCGTAAAAGTTAATAACAGTTTCTAAAAGTGCCGGTGCACCGCGGGCTTCCTGGTCACCGTTGTGAGCTTGCCGTTGACCGCGTATTTGCGCCGCTCCACCGGCGTCGAGAGCACCAGGCTCGTGACCGGATTGCCGTAAGGAAGCAGGGCCTCGATGAGGGCCTCCAGGTCGGCCATGCTGGTCGTGGTGACCTTGAGCAGAAAGTCGTCGCCGCCGGTCAGGTGGTGGCATTCGCGAACCTCTTCCAGGGTCTGCACGTACTCGAGCAGCCGGTGATAGTGTTGCCCGCCGCAACTCATGCGGATGAAGGCCATGACTTCCAGGCCCAAGGCTTCGCGATCGATCTCCACGGAGTACCCATGCACGATGCCCACCTCCTCCATCTGCTTCAGCCGCTCGGAGGCAGCAGTGGGCGACAGTCCTACCCGGCGGCCCAGCTCAGCCAGGCTGAGGCGGGCGTTGTCTTGCAGCTCGTCGAGGAGCTTTCTGCCGCAGAGATCGAGTAATGCCGTGGAATCCATCACCAATGGATAGTACTACAGTGGATTCGAATAGGAACCGCTGCGTTTGCCGGGTAACGCATCTGTACCCGATCTGCTGGCCAGCCTACCATCGAATACATGGATACTGTGGTTTTGAATGGTCAGTCGCTGACCCTTGCTGAGATTGAAGCTGTTTCCCTGGGCTGCCCAGTGGCCATTGCACCGGATGCACTGACACGAATTGCTGCCAGCCGGGAACTGATCGAGGCCATTCTGGCCACGGGAAAGACGGTGTACGGGGTCAACACCGGGTTCGGCAAATTGGCCGACAAGCGAATTCCTGACGGAAGCCTGAAGCAGTTGCAAACCAACCTGGTGCGCAGCCATGCCGGCGGCGTGGGTCGGCCGCTGTCGGAGGGCGAATCGCGGGCCATGCTGCTGCTTCGTGCCAATGTGCTGGCCAAGGGCTTCAGCGGCTGCCGGGTCGCTGTGGTCGAGCAGTTGGTTGCCATGCTCAATACCGGCGTGCATCCAGTGATTCCTGAGAAAGGCTCGGTAGGCGCGAGCGGCGACCTGGCGCCCCTGGCGCACTTGGCGCTGGTGGCCATCGGCGAGGGAGAGGCGTTCTATCTCGGAGAACGGATGGATGGCGGCAAAGCTCTCCGGTTAGCCGGCCTGAATCCTCTGGCGCTTGAGGCCAAAGAGGGATTGGCGCTGCTCAACGGCACCCAGGCCATGACAGCCGTGGGCGTCTTGGCCGTGGCGCGGGCTCTGCGCGTGGCCAAACTCGCCGACTTGGCGGGCGCTATGTCGCTGGAAGCCTTGATGGGCACCCCGGCCGCATTCGACCCGCGGATTCAGGATGCGCGGCCGCACGCCGGACAAATTGCCGCCGCGGCACATCTGATGCGGCTGTTGGAGGGCTCTGAGATCCGGGAGGCGCACCGGGAGCACGATTCCCGTGTGCAGGATGCCTATTGCCTGCGCTGTATGCCCCAGGTCCACGGCGCGGTGCGCGGTGTCCTGGGCCACGTCCAGGGGGTGTTGGAGGTAGAATCCGGCTCGGCAACCGATAATCCCCTTGTCTTCCCTCAGAATTCCTCCAAAAAGCAGGAGCAGGAAGTGCTTTCGGGTGGAAACTTCCACGGAGCGCCGCTGTCTTACGCGTTCGACTATGCCGCCATCGCCATCACCGACTTGGCCAGCATGACGGAGCGGCGCATCGACAGGTTGCTGAACCCCGACATCAACGAAGGGCTGCCGGCGTTTCTGTCACCCGATGCTGGCCTTTCTTCCGGATTCATGATGGCGCAGATTGTCGCCGCGGCCCTCATCAATGAGTGCCAGGTGTTGGCGCATCCGTCTTCAACCGGAAGCATCCCCACCAGCGGCGGCAAAGAGGACCATGTCTCCATGGGCATGACCGGGGCCCTGAAGCTGCGCCAGATTGTGGAGCATGCCGAGCGCATTGTAGCCATCGAACTGATGTGCGCCGCGCAGGGCGTGGAATGCCGCCGGCCGCTGCGCCCTGGTCTGGAAATAGTTCGGGCACAGGTGGCGGTGCGTTCGGTCATCGCACCCCTTGTGCAGGATCGCGTCCTGGCTGGGGACATCGAGTCGCTTGCCGGGGCGGTTCGTGCCGGGGTGTTCGACGCCTGGTGCGGATAACCCCTACTTCACGCTCAGGTCGGCGTCGACGTCCACAACTAGGTTGTCGCCCTCAATCGTCATCGAATGAACCTTCAGGCGATCGAGGGTCACCTTGAATCCGCTGGTGGCCGAGGAGCCTTCCAGGGCTTTGCGCAGCAGATCCGCGGCATTGATCTTCATTCCGGAAGGCAGCTGATGGCTGAGAAACGGCGTCAGCACAAAGTTCAACTCCTTCTGGTCGATCACCTTGTCCAGGCGGGCGTCGCGAAAGCCGATCGTCTCCCCTTCCCCGACCGGGGCCAGGGAAACCTCTGCCGGAAGATTCAAGGTGAGTCCCAGGCAGTTGTTGCCAAACGACTTGCCGATCTTGGCATGAGTTTTGATCAGAACCACGACGCGGTCGTCCACGAACTTCAGTTGAGCGTCTTCGGCATAAATGGAGCAGGGGGTCTGGGCGCTGCCTTTGAGATAGTAGCGCCCATCCGGACCGCTGAAAAGTTGCTGCTTGAGCGTGCGTTGAAGAACATCGCGGCCCACTTTCAATTCCACGGCACATGCGGGCGTCACTGCGCTGGCCAGCAGCAGCACGGCCCCGGCAAGCGTTCGCCAAGTTATTGTCATACTAGTATCGAATCATAGTTGGCCGCTCGTTGCCAGTCTGGCGGCTGCGACCTCGACTTTCGCACTCCTTGGTCCTATCCAGCAATTTGCTGCTAAGGCCCTTGGAAACAGCGGTTTACACAAGGCTATCCAGGCGTCGATGGAAAGTGGTATGCTTTGGAGCAATAGTGCATTTTGCTATTGATTTTTGAAGAAATAATCCCTAAAATAAGAAACTAGAGATTCCTCTGAAGAGACAGGACCCCCAGCCAGTTTCCGAGGATGTAAACGAAAATCACACCTATTAAGGACACCAAATCGATGGCAAAGCGTCGTGGAAATCCGAATTGGGGCAAGCCGGAGCCCATAGGCCCAGTTGTGCCCACTGTGACCTCCTTCGAACAGATCGTCAAGGAGTTCAAGCTTAGCCCAGACCAGTACATCCGGTCCACCCGGCTACGGGAATGGGCTCGCCGGAACAAGAATTCCAAATACATCCCCGAGGCTCTTCTGGAGGCTTGGGGCTTTGAGATTGAATCGACGTTGTAGGCCTTTTCTTTCTTGGTAGTTCCTACGAGCGCCGCCTTCGGGCGGCGCTTTTGCTGTTTGCCCCTGCCATAGGCGAGAATGAAGAGGCTGCCATGCCCAATACTTCACGCACCATCGCCCCCCCTTTTACCGACGTGCCCGGCGCGCTGGCCGAGATTCGCGCCGGTCGCATGGTTGTCGTGGTCGATGACGAAGACCGCGAAAACGAGGGCGATCTGACCTTGGCCGCCGAGTTTGTCACCCCCGAAGCCATCAACTTCATGGCCCGTTACGGCCGCGGCCTCATCTGTCTGACCCTCACCGAGGAGCGCGCCGATCACCTGCGCCTCTTCCCCATGACCCAGCAGAACTCCTCGCGCTTTGGCACCGCTTTTACCGAAACCATCGAAGCGCGCGAAGGCGTCACGACGGGCATTTCGGCCGCCGACCGCGCCCACACCATCCGAACTGCAATTACGCCGGGAGCAAGCTACACTGACCTGGCCCGGCCCGGCCACGTCTTTCCGCTGCGCGCCCGCAAGGGCGGCGTGCTGGTGCGGGCGGGCCAAACCGAAGCCTCGGTCGATCTGGCCCGGCTGGCCGGCCTCAACCCCTCCGGCGTGATCTGCGAAATCATGCGCGACGACGGAGAGATGGCCCGCATCCCGGACCTGATTCCCTTCTGCAAAGAGCACGGCCTTACCATCCTCACCGTGGCCGAGCTGATTCGCTACCGTTTGCGCCATGAGCGCTACATCATTCGCGCCGGAGAGAGCCGCATTCAGACCCGCTACGGCGAGTTCCGCATGATCGCCTACGAGAGCGCGGTCAACGGCGGAGAAAGCCACATCGCCTTGGTGCGCGGCGATTTATGTGCCGATTGTCCCGCCTTCCAGACCGGCGGACCCCGCGAAAGCGCCGATGGCCTGTCTGTTGTGGGAGCCCCCGGGGATCGTGCTCCATGTACGCACCCGGTGCTGGTGCGCGTCCATACCCGCTGCACCGCCGGCGACGTCTTCGCCGCCGACTGCCACTGCCGTGAGACTCTCGACCAGTCCATGCGCATGATTGCCGAAGAAGGCTGCGGAGCCGTGCTTTACCTGCACAACACCTCTCGAGGTTTTGAGGTGGAACGCGCGCCGGAGACGGCCGAGGCCTTTGAACCGGGCGGGGCCGCGAACTTGCTCGATGCGCCCAGTTCGCCGGCAGGTCGTCTGATTCTCCACCAGGAACTGCGCTCTCGCGAAGGCTCGCAGGCCCGCACCGGAAGAATACTGCGCGCCATCGGGTTGGGCGGCCAGATCCTCTCCGATTTGGGCATTCGGCGCATCCGTCTGTTGTCGAATACGCCCATGCACATCCCGGCCCTGGAGGGATTTGGGCTGGAGATCGTGGAGCAGGTTGCCATCCCCGTCGAGGAATGCACCCGCGCTCTGTGACCCTGGCCGCTTTTGCCGGAACCGGCGCCGGGTGTATTGCGTAGACAGATCCGAAAGGTCGTGTCTATGCGCATCTCCCAGCTTGTTCCCTGTCTTGTGCCGGCAATCCTGGTGGCAACGGGTTGTTTTGCCGCTGCTCAGCAAGGCGGCTCCGATTGGCAGAAAACCTATCCGATCGCAGGCAAGGCTTCCCTCAGCCTGAGCACTGGCGACGCATCCCTTGAACTCCGCTCGTGTGGCGCCTGCCGCGAGATCCGGGTGAGGGTTGATTTTAGAGATCGCAAGCCCGATGACTTCAATGTGGTCGAAATGCAGTCGGGCGATCATGTGAACTTCGAGCTGAAAGAAAAAGTCCATCTCGGCATTCATATGTCGATCGCACATTGGCGCGCACCGCAGGTCTTCGTGGAGACGCCCAATGCACTCGATCTGGATGCCCGCACGTCCGACGGCAGCCTCAAGGTCTCTGGCGTTCAGGGGAATCTCGAACTCCACACCAGCGACGGCGCAGTCGACGTGGCCGATGTGGGCGGCGCAGTGCGCTTGACCGCCAGCGACGGCGCCATCCATATCCACAACCTCACCGGAACCCTGGAATCGCGATCTTCCGACGGGAGCGCGACCATCGATGGACGGTTCAGCGCGTTCCATGTCCACGCCAGCGACGGCAGGCTCGACGTTACCGTCGCCGAGGGCTCCAAGCTGACCGCGGCCTCCGTGATTGAAGGGTCCGACGGCCGGGTCACGGTCCATCTGCCACGGACATTGGCGGCCGATCTCGAGGTCCACAGCAGCGACGGCAAGGTTGAGTGCGCACTGCCCTTGACCGTTGAAGGCTACAACTCCTCCAACGGCTCCGGACACAACCTTCGCGGTCACCTGAACGGCGGCGGCGTGCCTCTGACAATTCACACCAGCGACGGTAATGTAACCATCTCCGCATTGTGAGAAGACCCAGCGAACCTCCGATTAAGTCAAGGTGTGAAAGATCACCCAGATGCGCAGAATCTCTGCACAGGTCGACCCAGTGACCCTCCGATTAAGTCAAGGTGTGAAAGGGCACGACTTCAGTCGTGCCGATAAGAGCCATAGAATGAGTGGGGCTTTAGCCCCCGAGGGAGGCTTCCGGGCTTTTTGAACTCCAAACATTGCTTTTTCCGCAGCCTGTTTAGCCCCTGAGGGAAGTTTTTTGGCGCTTTGGACTTTCGCCACAGCCCCCCAGGCCGCTCTCTCTGGATCTCGTTTCGCAACGTGAGACGGCCACGTTATCTTGGTGCGATACCGCATAGCTGAATGCCTCGAATTCTAACGATAATAGAGAGGCCTGCTGTCCCTGAGAGTCCGGGATGCACTGTGGAGCAGACGACAAGCCCGGAAAGAGAAAAACCGGATCGCCAAGCAGGACATGGAGTTTCCGACGGGCCATGCTTTCCAGTTGACTTGAACCGCTTTTTTCAATATCAATCGTGGTGGCGAAGAGTTGAAAAAGGGCGTCGTTAGAGCGCTGCAAAAATCCAGCCTGGGCCAGGGAGCTGCATGGGAACCATCGTTGAAAGCACCGACCTCGATCGGCGAGCGCTGTATGCACTGAGTTGGAACTTCGCACAGGACGGCAAGCTTGCCGTCGATGCCGTATCCGGAAGCATTCTCGATGCCAACCCGGCGCAGGAAGCCCTGACCGGCTACTCGCGCGAAGAACTGATCGGCAAGCACATCGTTGAGCTTCATCCCGAGGATGAACGCGACCATGTGATGCGGGAATTCAACAAGGCTTCCGATCAAGCCGCCTCGCACCCCGGATTTCATATCCAATGCAAAGACGGCTCCCTCGTGCCCGTCAGTATCTGGACTTCGGAAAAGACCGCCCCAGGCGGCCGATCTCTGGTGATCGTGGAATTCCGCGACATCTCCGAGGAACGAGACCGCGGACATCGGCTTGCCACCCAAAACTGGGCCTTATCGGCGTTCTCCATTGCCGCATTGGCTTTGGGCAGAGCGCAGGACTCGCACAGCCTCTTGCAGTCGATCTGTGAAGCCATAACCCGGGAATCGGCCTATGTGCTGGCCTGGATCGGCATTGCCGAAGGTGGCGCGGACAAGATGATTCGTGTGGCCGCCTCGGCGGGTAGTGCCGCTGCCTATCTGGATGGGACGGAAATGTCCTGGTCAGTCGATCGCGAGTCGGGGCAGGGCCCAACTGGAGTGTGCATTCGCACCAACACGCTGCAGATTCTTGAAGATGCCCGGACTTCGCCCATCTTCGGACTTTGGCGCGATCAGGCCAAACGCTTCGGCATCCAGTCCGCGGTCTCGATTCCGCTTCATTTGGAAAAGGGAATCGAGGGCGCCCTCATCGTCTATTCCGCAAGAGCTCACGCGTTTGAAGCTGCATCGATTGAGGTTTTTCAGCGCCTCGCCGAGCAGATTGTGCACGGGGTTCGTGCCCTCGAGCAGAAAATGCTTCTGGATGCGGAGCGCCAAAACCTGGAGAAGACCCAGAAGCAGTTGACCGACGCGCTGTCCGCCTCCGTGGCGGCCATGGTCACCGCCATGGAGATGCGCGACCCGTACACCGCAGGCCACGAAAACAGGGTGTCGGAGATCGCCTACGCCATCGGGAAGGAATTCGGTTGGGAAGAAGAGCGCTTGCAGGCACTGCGCATGGCGGCCATGGTGCACGACATCGGAAAAATCTCGGTTCCCATTGAGATCCTCACCAAACCCGGCCGGTTGAGCGCCGAGGAATTCTCCCTCGTGAAAGGCCACGCCGAAAGCAGTTACCAGATTCTGAAGGACATTCCCTTTACCTGGCCGATTGCGGACATGGTCAGGCAACACCACGAGAAACTGGACGGCTCCGGCTATCCGCTGGGCCTGATGGGCGATGCCATCCTGCCTGAATCCAAGGTCCTGACGGTGGCTGACATCGTCGAAGCCATGGCATCGAACCGGCCTTATCGTGCCGCCATCGATCTGGATGTCGCCTTGGCGGAAATCCAGAGACAGGCTGGCACATTGCTCGATCCGGAAGTCGTGCGTATTTGCGTTGCCCTGTTCCGCCAGCAACGGCTCCATATTTAGGAAAGCTCCAATCAAGCCGGCGGTGCGAAAAGGCACGACTTCAGTCGCGCCGAAAACAGTTGAAAATGACCCCGGGGCTTCACAGGCTGCGGAAAAACTCTTCTGGAAGGCTCGGTGCGTCAGGGCACGACCGGGGCACCGGGGGACCCACAGGGTCGGGGTCGCGTGCCGATAAGACCCATAGAATGAGTGGGGCTTTAGTCCCGGAAGGATGCTTGCCTGGCTTTTTGAATCCTGTACAACACCTTTTCCGCAGCCTGTTCAGCCCCGGCGGGAAGCTCTGGGGAGATTTTCCTCCGAAACAAGGCCTTTTTCCGCAACCTGCGTAGCCCCCAAGGGAATGCCGAAAGGTGCTGCTGGGCCTGTCGCCAACGTAATACTCATGGCGGTTGCACTTACGTTCTTCATCCATTGCGTAGAATTACCTTCGATTGGTGCATGATAGAGAAATGATCCTTGAAAGCGACGCTCAGGGATCGCCAAGAGTCTGCGCCTTGTAACACGGCTCGACTTCATCCGTGCCCCAAATGCTTGAAAGGAAAGGGTGGCTTTACAGGCTGCGGAAAAACTCGATTTGAGCTCGCTTTGAAAGGGCACGACTTCAGTCGTGCCGATAACGCCCATAGAATGAGTGGAGCTTTAGCCCCTGCAGGAATGTCGGCATTCACAAAGACACCCGTCCGAATCTTCCTCGAAAGGCTTTCTTGAACTGTTCCGCACCTCGCCAAAATGGTGAATTTGTCAATCGCCGTAACCTTTTGCGGCCTGAAGAATAGAAGCAATTCAAAGGGGTTTCGACTGCCGTTTATGGGATCGAGGGCCTCTTTCGAGTTCCCGGGCCGAGAATGAGCTGAAGACCACCCCTATCCTCCCCCTCCCCCGGTTTCGCCGTATCTACCAGAAAATAAACAAGTTCCATCGAAAAAAGTCCCGTAACGAGCTGCGTTGCCGCTGAAAATAAAGGACTTACGCCACCGAAGTAAACGCTTTTGACGCCCAGCTTCGCCGTTTCGGGCCCAGATTCGCCGTTTCGGGCCCAGATTCGCCGTTTCGGGCCCAGCTTCGGCCGTTATTTGCTTCCCGCTCCGCCGGGTCAGGGAATGCGACACACCGCAAGTTGCCCATTATGCCACGGGCAAGTGAGCCCTCCGGGCCAGGGATAGGCCACCAGCGCCCAGTCCACGCCGAACTCCCTCTTGAGCCGCTCGAAATCCACAAGCTGAAAGCTCCGAAACCCTGCCAGCGCCTGTTGCTGCCGATCCCACGCAGGCGCCAGGCTCGGGACCTGCGTCACCATGGCCGTGTCCTTGTCCCCGTCCGCCAACTGGCTCCTCTCTGCCAGCGCGCGAAAACTGCGAAAGCCTTCGCCCGGAGCATTCATGTACCGGGGAGGCAAGGCGAAATAGGCGCTCTCCGGGGTGTTCTTCCTGATCCAGTCGAAGGCCTGCAGCCAAGGGTTCGCGCTTGCCATGAACGGCATCTCGAGGTGCGCGCCCTCATCTACGGTGAACCATTGCGCCGCGAACATGCCGCCGTTCAGAACCAACAAAAAGGCTATCCAGCGCAGAACCCGCGCCTTGAGCAGGAACCGCCCCAGCAGACCGCCCGCCAACAGGGCAAGGAAGACATAGACAAGTTGTAGATAGCGCATCGGTTGCCAGGGCATCATCCGTATCAGCGCCTCTGGTGCCAGCAGCGCCATGGCAAGCACCTGCTGGACCACGCCGTAAGCCAGCACCCCCAGGCAGAAGCGGGACAGCCGCCTCTCTCCGTGCTTTCGCGCCGTCCTCCAGAGCAGATAAAACAGCGCAAGGGGAGCCAAGGCCCCAAGCCACTCGTACCAGGCCCATTGATAGAGGTGCATGTAGTTCTTGGCGTCCAGCGCCTTCCGCCAACTCGGGTTCGGCGAGTCGAAGACCCAGGCTAAGGGCGCCACGGCTACCAGCGAATGCCGCTGCCCTTGCCGGCCGAACGGGCTCCGCTCCAGCAGCGCCAGCGTCAGGAAAAAGCAGAACGAGATGCCCAGGGCCGCCATGATGGGATGAAAAAGAAGCGCGATGCCAAGCAGCGGAATTGCCTGCCCGCGCTTCCCCTTCAGAATCCGGGCTGCGGCCAGCAGAATGAATGCGGTTGCCAGGTTGCGGGGATGCAGATGCGGGTCCGCGATGGTTAGCGCTGTCCCCGCCACCGGCAGCATGAACAGGCCCGCGACCATTGCCACCGCCGCCCACTGCGCCGATCGCTCAGCGAAAAGCGCCTCCGCGATTCCGCGGCAGGCCCCGAGAATCAGAAAAAGCGCGGCAAATTGCCAGATGAACTCCGACCAGGCCACCGAAATCCCTGTCCATCGAACAAAATGCGCCATGGCGCTATCGAAAACGGTAGCTTGCAGCTGCAGCCGGAAGAAATCCGCGTCGTGTGGAAACAGTGCCGGATTCAGATCGGCCCTCACTGCGCTCAGGTAGACGCCATCGTCCTCCAGGCCAGGATGGTAGCCCATGACAACAAGACCGAGCATCGTAATGGCCAACACCAGGAAAAAGTTGGCCAGAATCTTGTGCCTCAAGCGCGTCGACCCCGTATCCTTATAGGTACCATGTCCTCAGCAGCGGCCCCTTCTTCTTCTTCGCCGGTAAAAACCGGAGTCACAGTCACGGTTCCGGAGACTCAAGGGACTGCATCCGCAAATGATAAGCTCGCGATCGTCATCCCGACACTCTGCGAAGCAGAAAATATTCGCGTTCTGTTGGATCAGGTTCGTGCCGTGCTCGATCCCCTTGCCGTAAACTACGAGATCGTCGTGGTCGATGACGACAGCTGCGATGGGACCGGCGAAGCGGTTTCCGCCATTGGCGCGCAAGACCCTCGGGTCCGCCTCCTCGTGCGCAAGGGGCAGCGAGGCCTGTCCGGGGCTATCCTGCATGGTTGGCAAAATACCGATGCCGCCATTCTTGGTGTGATGGACGCGGATCTGCAGCACCCCGCCGAACTGTTGCCCAAGCTTCTGGCCGCCATTCAAAGCGGCGCTGACATTGCCATTGGCAGCCGGTATACGCCGGGCGGGGAACTGGGCGACTGGAATCCGATTCGCAAGTTCATCTCCTCAGCGGCCGTCTGGGTCACCTTGCCGTTGCAGAAATCGAAACTGCGGGCCAAAGATCCCATGTCCGGCTTCTTCATGATTCGCCGCCACTGTTTGGAGAAAGTCCAACTGCAGCGGACCGGTTTCAAGCTTCTGCTTGAGATCCTGGTGCGCGCTCGTATCCATTCGCTCCAGGAAGTCCCGTTCGCCTTTGGCTTGCGCTTCCGCGGGGCCAGCAAGGCGAATTTCAAGGTTGCCTGGGACTATGGCTGCCTCCTGGCAAGGCTCTATGCCGCAAAATTCGGCTTCTGGCGCCAGGGCTCCTAACATCGATCGAGATTTACGATTCACGCCCTGGCAATGAACTGAGCTCAGATCGATTGCGTATTCCTGTTGGCTAGACCCACGTTCCGTCTGCCGACCGCGAGGACGATTACGGCGTCCCTGCGTCTCACTTGTGTATTCTCATATCGCTCATCAATTCAATGTCGGTTTGCGTCTCTGCAATTCCGGATGCCGACCGCGGAAGAGGAAGGTTGCCGAGTGCTTTTGCGCAATTTGAAGAACAGCAACAAGTTGGGTTGGAACCGGATCGTAACCTTGGCCCTGGCGGCGCCGCTTGCGTTCGGTCTGTTGATCGGCAACCAGGCAAAAGCCTCGGCCCAAGCCCCGGCCGCCAGCGCGCCGCAGGATATTGCCGATACCTGGCAGGGCACTCTGCATGTCGGCAAAGACCTGCGGATCGTCCTGAAAGTCACCAAGGCGGACAGCGGCTACAAAGCTGCTTTCTACAGCATCGACCAGGGTGGCGCCCCGATTCCCGTGGCCAAGACCACGCTGGAAGGCAACACGTTCAAGCTGTCGGTGACGGCCATCGGCGGCACCTACGAGGGCAAGCTCAGCAGCGACGGCAAGACCATTGCCGGTACCTGGAGCCAGGGCAGTCCTTTCCCATTGACCCTGACACGCGCCACGCCGGAGACGGCCTGGGCAATTCCGGAGCCTCCGCCGGTGATTCCGCCCATGGCCGCCAACGCCGATCCCAGCTTCGAAGTGGCCACCATCAAGCCCAGCAAGCCCGACACACCGGGCAAGATGTTCCGCGTGCAAGGGCGCCGCTTCGACACCGTCAATACCACCCTGAGCGACATTGTCTGTTTCGCCTACGGAACCCACCCCAAGCAACTGATCGGCGCGCCCGACTGGGTCACCACCGACAAGTGGGATGTGAATGCGCAGCCCGACGGCGAAGGCGCGCCCAACGACAAGCAGTGGAAGATCATGTGGCAGAAGCTGCTGGCCGAACGCTTCAAACTGGCCTTTCATCGCGACAAGAAGGAGCTGTCAGTCTACGTGTTGAGCGTGACCAAGACTGGTTCCAAGATGACCCAGGCCGATGCCAATGCGGGCGCTTTGCCGGGCCTGTGGTTCCAGGGCTGGGGCAAGCTGAATGTGCGCAACGCCACCATGCAGGATTTCGCCAACCTGATGCAGTCGGCCGTGCTCGACCGGCCGGTTCTGGACCAGACAGCTCTCCAGGGGCGCTGGGACTTCACCCTGAACTGGACGCCGGACGACTCGCAGTTCGCCAGCTTCGGAACCAAGATTCCGCCGCCAACCGACACCGCCAATGCGCCGCCCGCGCTTTACACGGCGATCCAGGAACAGATCGGGCTCAAGCTGGACGCCACCAAGGCGCCCGCCGAGGTGTTTGTTGTGGACAAGGTCGAGAAACCATCGGAGAACTAGAGAATCCTGACTCTTCCAACAAACCTGTGTGCCCCATCCTTGGCGCGTCTTTGTTTTTGCGCCAAGGGTGGGAAAGCACAAACATCGATCTGCCGTCAGCCTAGAACGCCGTTTCAAGAGCGATTCACCAAATCCAAACGTCTTAAGATCGGCGATTCCATTCCTTTCCAATGAGCGATGCGAATCCACGTTTCGAGAATCGCAAACATCGTTTTCAAACAGGATTGTTGAAATGATCGGCAAGCGTGCTTTGAGTAATCCGAGCTTCAGTCAAAAACTGTGGTCGGTCGCATTGGGTCTGTTGACACTCGCGGTTCCGAACCTGGTTGGGCAGCAAAACGCCTTGCCGGCCTCCTCTGTTCATCCCGGAGACACCGCTGTCACGCCGCAACCTGTCTACGATGTGGCCTCCATCAAGAAGTACGTCCACGATGGCGGATCGTTTTCCTCTTTCATGAGGATCAATCCCGATGGCATCATTGCAACCCACATGTCCGTGCGATCGCTGATTTGCAATGCCTACGGAGTCAGTTTTTATCAGCTTTCCGGAGGGCCGGCCTGGGTGGATTCCGATCTCTACGACGTGAATGTGAAGATGGACGACTCCTCCATGGAGGCGCTCGCCAAACTTCCTCCCGATCAACTGCAGCCGATGCGGCAGAAGATGTTGCAGGCCGTGCTTGCGGAGCGGTTCAAGCTGGAGATTCACCACGAGACGAAGCAATTTCCGGTCTACGCGCTGGTTGTGGCGAAGGGCGGATCGAAGCTCCACCCTTCGGCGCCCGTACCGGCGTCTCCGGATGAGGACAAGGAGGCACCAGCGCGGAAACAGCAAGGCAACATGATGATGTCCTGGGAATCCGGAGGATTCCTCATAACGGCCCAAAGTGTGGGGCTGGTCCAGCTGGCTGGCCAGCTTGGAGGGAATCTGAACTCCAAGGTTGAAAACAAAACCGGACTCGATGGCCGCTACGATTTCACTCTTCGCTTTGCATCCGACGACCTTTCGAATTCTGCTTCGAATTTGCCTTCGATCTTCGACGCGGTCCAAGAGCAGTTGGGACTCAAACTGGAGTCGACGAAGGGCCCAATGGATGTGATCGTGATCGATCGTATCGACAGACCCTCGGAGAACTGATGTCTGCTGATTTCTGGAGTACATGCATGGCGCGGTGGTTTGCCGGAATCAAGCTCTTCGGCCTGGTTGCCGTTCTCTGCGCCTCGACCCTCGCCGCAGCATCGGAATACCACGGCCTGGTCACATTCGGCGGCTACCCGGTTCCGGGAGCGACGGTCACAGCAACGCACGGGACCGCGAAGGTCTCTGTGGTCACGGATGCGGGCGGTGTCTACAATTTTGCCGATCTGGCCGACGGCGACTGGAAGATCGAGATCGAGATGCAGTGCTTCACGCCGCTCCATGCGGACGTGGTCATCGCTCCTCACGTGCCAGTAGGGAAGTGGGAGCTGACCATGCTGCCGCAGGAGCAGTTGATGGCGCGCACCAAACTGCCGGCGCTTGAAATCGTCGCGCCCACGTTGATCGATGCGCCTGCCGCAAAGAAGCCTGCCGCCGCTTCCAACGATGTCGTGGAGATCCCAAAGCCCGCGGACGACGCAAGCCGCCAATCTTCCGATGGATTTCTGGTCAACGGCAGCGTGAACAACGCGGCCACCTCGCAGTATTCGTTGTCTCAGGCCTTCGGCAACAAGCGCGCCAACAGCAAGAGCCTCTACAACGGCGGCATGTCGGCTGTTCTTGACGATTCCTACCTCGATGCGCAGCCTTATTCGCTCAGCGGACTCGATACGGCGAAGGCCTTTTACAATCGCTTCACCGGCGGCGTGGCCCTAGGCGGGCCCATCAAGATTCCACGGTTGCTGCCGCGCGGACCAAACTTCTTTGTGGGCTACCAGTGGACGCGCAACCAGACCGCACAAACCACGCCCGGGCTGGTTCCTACGGCCGAGGAACGGACAGGCGATTTGTCTGGATTGCTGAATGCGCAGGGCCAGCCCATCACGGTTTTCAACCCGGCGACCGGGCTTCCGTACAGCGGAAACCAGGTACCGGTCAGTGCACAGGCACAGGCCTTGCTTGCTTTGTATCCTCTGCCCAACATCCCCGCCACGACCCTCTATAACTATCAGTCCGCGGTGCTCAACAGCAGCCATCAGGACGCTGTGGAATTGCGTCTGGACAAGGGAGTGGGCCGCAGAGACTACCTCTGGGGCGGTTTCAATCTGCAGAGCACCCGCGCCGCCAGCACCAACCTGTTTGGCTTTGTGGATTCGACATCGACGCTGGGCCTCAACACCAACGCCAACTGGTATCACCACTTCGGCCCTCACCTTACGGGCACGCTCGGTTACAAATTCAGCCGTTCGCGGACGCTGCTCGATGCCTACTTTGAAAATCGCCGGAACATCGCCGATTTGGCCGGCATCCAGGGCACGTCAAGCACCGGCAGCGCCAATCCGGACCCGGCCGATTGGGGGCCACCGTCGCTGAATTTTTCCAGCGGTTTTGCCTCGCTCAATGACGCAAATAGCGCATTCAATCGCGACGCCACCAACGCGGTTTCCGCTTCGATGGCTGTCTACCATCGCAAGCACAACCTGACCCTGGGCGCGGACTTCCGCAAACAGCAGTACAACGACTTTTTCCAGCAGAATCCGCGTGGGTCGTTTGGATTTACAGGCGCAGCCACCGGCTCCGACCTTGCCGATTTCCTGATCGGCGTGCCTGACACGAGTTCCATTGCTTTCGGCAACGCGGACAAGTATTTTCGCCAGCCTGTTTATGACGCCTACGCCACCGACGACTGGCGCATCCTCCCTGTGTTGACCATCAACGCCGGGCTCCGCTGGGAATACGGCGCACCCATGACTGAGCTCAAGGGGCGATTGGTGAATCTCGACCTGGCACCGGACTTCAGCGCCGCAGCGCCAGTCCTCGGCAGCGATCCGGTGGGGCCCATCACGGGCACTCGCTTTCCCGATTCGCTGGTCAGGCCAGACAGACTTGGCGTTGAACCCCGTGTCGGCATCTCCTGGCGCCCCGTGCCCGCTTCCACCATCGTGCTGCGCGCCGGATACGGCATCTATCACGACACCTCCGTGTATCTCGCGCCCGCGCTCCAACTGGCGCAGCAAGCGCCGCTCTCCAAGAGCGTCAATGTGCAGAACAGCGCGTCCTGCCCGTTGACACTGGCCAACGGCTTCAACAACTGTTCTTCTGTCACTTCGGATAACTTCGCCATCGACCCCAACTTTCGCGTGGGCTATGCGCAAACATGGCAGTTGGCAGTGCAGCGCGATCTGCCCGGCGCGATGCAACTCACGGCCACCTATCTTGGTGTGAAAGGCACGCACGGCGTGCAGCAGCTCCTTCCCAACACCTATCCCATCGGCGCCGTGCCAACTTGCTCCGGCTGCCCGCTGGGATTTGTCTATCGCACATCGGGCGGCGATTCATCGCGCCACTCGGGACAGTTGCAATTGCGCCGCAGGCTGCGCGACGGCTTCACGGCATCGCTGCTCTACACATGCTCGAAATCCCTGGACGATGACGCCCAACTTGGTGGCCAGGGCTACCTGGGCGCGGGTGCGCAAAGCGCCGGCGCGGCGCCTCGGACTGCCTCAATCGCGCAGAACTGGCTCAATCCTCGCGCCGAAAAGGCGCTCTCCACATTCGACCAGCGGCAGTTGCTGAATCTGCAGGTTCAATACACCTCAGGGGAAGGTCTGCGCGGCGGCGATCTGTTGAGCGGATGGACCGGTCGCCTTATCAAGGAGTGGACGGTGCTGACTACCATCTCCACCGGGTCCGGTCTGCCGGAGACGCCAAGCTATCTTGCGGCGGTGCCGGGCACGGGCTTTTATAACACCATTCGTCCAAGCCTGAGCGGCGCATCCGTCAACACGGCGCAGGCCGGGCGCCATCTGAACAGCGCAGCCTACACTGCGCCCACGCCAGGCCAGTGGGGCACTGCCGGCCGCGACTCCATCACCGGCCCCGGCCAGTTCAGCTTGAACAGTTCGTTGGCCCGCACCTTCCGGCCCAGCACACGCTATTTTCTCGACGCTCGCATCGATGCCACCAATCTGTTGAATCGCGCCGTCTACAGCGGCTGGAATACCACATGGAACAGCGCGCAATTCGGCGCACCGCTCGCGGCTAACCCCATGCGCAGTTTGCAAACCACCATCCGGGTGAGGTTCTAGCCATGAAAAAGAAATCCGTTGTTCAGATGAACATGGCTGGGGTAATCTCGTGGCTTCTTTTGGCGGTTGCTTCGGCAACTGCACAGCAGATCGGCCAGAACGTAACTCCCGGCGCGGAGGGCTACACCTTGCAGGTGAAGGTGCAACTGGTCGTCGAAGCCGTGGTGGTGAAAGACAAAGACGGCAAGCCCATCCATGGACTCACGGCCAAGGACTTCGCGCTCACCGAAGACGGCGTTCCGCAGACTGTCCGCATCTGCGAGCATCAGGACCTGACAGAACTGGCCGCTCCAGTCCCCATTGCGCAGCCGGGAAGCGAAGACCTGAAGATCTACAAGCGACTGGCCCACACGCAGATTGCGCCGGAGACGCCAGAGAACGAACGCTACAAAAATCGCCGCCTGCTGGCGCTCTATTTCGATATGTCGGCCATGCGTCCGGCCGATCAGTTGCGCGCTCTGGCCGCCGCCGAGCAATTCATCCGCACCCAGTTGACCGCCGTCGATCTGGTTTCGATTCTGCGCTATCAAGGCTCTGCTGTCGAAATCCTGCAAGACTTCACAGCCGACCGTAACAAACTGCTCAGCATTCTCGAAACCTTGGTGGTGGGCGAGGACTTGAGTTCGCCGTCGGTCGATGACGCCAGCAGCGCGGATACCGGAGCCGCCTTTGGCCAGGACGACGCCGAATTCAACATCTTCAGCACCGACCGCCAACTCGCAGCGTTGCAGACCGCGGCCAAGATGCTCGGCAATCTGAATGAGAAAAAATCCCTCATTTACTTCGCCAGCGGCCTGCGGTTGAACGGCCTGGACAATCAGGCCCAACTCCACGCCACGGTCGATGCGGCCATCAAGGCGGGCGTTTCCTTCTGGCCCATCGATGCGCGCGGACTGGTTGCCGAGGCGCCGCTCGGCGATGCAACGCAAGGGTCTGCGGGCAATGCCGGCATCTACACCGGAGCCGCCGCGCAGGCTACCACCAGCGGCTTTCAGCAATCTCAAGATACGCTCTTCGCTCTGGCCGGAGACACCGGCGGCAAGGCCCTGTTCGACAACAACGACCTGGATCGTGGCATCGTGCAGGCCCAGCAAGCCATCTCCGACTACTATCTGCTCGGCTACTATGCCACCAACACGGCCAGGAACGGCCACTTCCGCCGCATCAAGGTGTCGCTGAACCAGACGCTCGATGCCAACCTCACTTACCGCCAAGGCTACTACGCCGACAAGGAGTTTGCGCGCTTCACCACGGTCGACAAGGAGCGTCAGCTTGAGGACGCGTTGATGCTGGAAGACCCCATCACCGAGCTCTCCATCGCTATGGAGATCGACCACTTCCAACTCAACCGCGCCGAGTACTTCGTCCCCATCGTCGTCAAGATTCCCGGCCGCGAATTGGCGTTGGCCAAGCGCGGCGGGGCCGAGCACACACTCATCGACTTTGTGGGCGAAATCAAGGATCTGGTTGGCGGAACGACCGTGTCGAATGTTCGCGACAACGTCAACATCAAGCTCTCCGATGCAACGGCGGCAGAACTAGCCCATCGCCCCATCGAATACGATACCGGCTTTACCTTGTTGCCGGGAAAATACCGAATCAAGTTCCTGGCCCGCGACGACGAGACCGGCAGAATCGGTACCTATCAAACCACTTTCGTGATTCCGAATCTCAACAAGGAAGACAAGCGCATCGCCATCAGCTCCGTGGTGCTCAGCAGTCAACGAGTCGAAGCGAGCGAAGCGTTGTTCGATGCAGCCAAGGGCAAGGAACGGGAGAAGGAAGCGAGTGTCAATCCGCTGGTTCAGCAGGGCAAGAAGCTGGTTCCCAGCGTGACCAGGGTATTCAGCGCAAGCCGAGAAATGTATGTCTACCTGCAGGCATACAAGCCGCCACCGGCAGCGACCACACCGGACAAGCCGGCGCCGAATCAGCCCGTTTTCGCCTACGTCAGTCTTTATCTTGCAGGGAACAAGGTATTTGAAACCGCTCCCAATGCGGTCGTTCCAAACCCCCTGAGCCGGCTGGGAATTGCTCCTCTCAGCTTCAGTTTCGATTTGTCGCACCTTCAACCCGGAGAGTACGACTGCCAGGTGTCTGTGCTCGACCCGACGACGCAGAAGTCCGTCTTCTGGCGAGCCCCGATCCTCGTGGTTCCATAACAGCGTCATCGTTTTCCAGACAGGAAGCTTTACCATGCCAATTACAAAACTCGATTCCATCTCTGCGTTGGTCGTCGTCGACCTGCAAAAAGGCATTGTGGGTTTGCCCACTGTGCACCCTGCCGGCGAGATCGTTAGTCGCGTTGCCCAACTTGCGCGCGCATTCCGCGAGCGCGGCCTGCCTGTCGTTCTGGTCAACGTGACAGGCGGTGCTCCGGGCCGCACAGAAATCGCAAGGCCCAGGTCCGCATTTGCTCCCGATTGGGCCGAGCTTGTGCCGGAGTTGGAGCAGCAACCTAGCGACTTGCTCGTGAGCAAGCAACGCTGGGGCGCCTTTCTTGGCACCACGCTGGATGAAACTCTTCGCCAGCGCGGCGTAACGCAAATCGTCTTGACGGGCGTTGCAACCAGCGTCGGCGTGGAATCGACGGCGCGCAGCGCTTACGATCTTGGTTACAACGTCACGCTGGTGCTGGATGCGATGACCGACCGCAGCGCCGAGGCGCACGCCTATTGCGCAGAGAAGATCTTCCCCCGGCTTGGTGAGACCTGCACAACCACCGACGTACTCGGGATGTTGCGGGAGACTCCCGCCCGCTAAACAGCTGTGTTGAGCTCGTGCTGTCCCAGGTCCCAAACGCGGGACTTGGCGCCCCCGCAGTCTATGCAATCCCAAGGCAGCTCATCCTCCCCGCGCTACAACTTCCCCAAGTCGAAAAATTGAGCCTCTACAATATGTGCGGGCGCCATCCGTCTTCAGGAGTGGGTGGATGAGCGATGAGCGTGGCTTCGATGATCGAACAGGACCGGCAAATCTCCGAAGTCATTGCGCAAGAGCAGGCGCGGCTGCGCAACTTCATCCGCAAACGTGTGCCAAACGAAGCCGATGTGGAAGACCTGCTGCAAGAAGTCTTTTTTGAACTGGTAAGGGCCAATCGCCTTCTGATGCCCATTGAATATGTGACCGGCTGGCTGTTTCGCGTGGCGCGGAATCGCATCACCGATCTGTTTCGCAAAAAGAAGCCGGAGAACTTCACCGACGCGTCGATGGAAGACGACGACGGTGAGTTGCTGCAGATCGAGGACCTGTTGCCATCGCCCGATGCCGGGCCGGAAGCACTCTACATGCGCAGCTTGCTGCTGGATGAATTGGAATTCGCACTCGAAGAATTGCCCGATGAGCAGCGTGCGGTCTTTGTAGCACACGAACTGGATGGCCGCAGCTTCAAGGAAATGTCGATGGATACCGGCATCGGCGTGAACACTCTGCTTTCGCGCAAGCGTTACGCCGTGCTTCGACTTCGCCAGCGGCTGCAAACCATTCACGATGAATATACGGGGAAATGAGGAAACGAAATGAGAAGGAAATGGATGTTCTTGTTGGCGCCGCCGGCAATTGTGTTATTCATCTGGGTTGGCGGCGAAGTCGTGATGCATCTGTGGAATTGGCTTCTGCCGATGCTGTTTGGTTGGAAGCAGGTGACCTTCTGGCAGGCCCTCGGATTGTTGGCTCTGTGCCGGATTCTGTTCGGTCGCTGGGGCCATGGCCACGATCGCGGCAAGGGACGGCGGGCGCTTGCGGAGCGCTGGGACCACATGACTCCCGAAGAACGCGAGAAGCTTCGCGGCAGCTTGCATGGACGCTGCGGCCCGTTCCGCAGATCCGGCAGCGAAACGAACGAGCCGGCATGAGCGAAGGGGTCTGCCTGGACGATGCGGAGATCGAGCAGACGGCGTGACCTTGGCCGATTGAGCGGCTGTATCTCACAGCCGGGGTGCCAAACGGATTGTTTCGACGTGCCGGGATCGAGGCTGTCGAGTCGATGTTCCGAGCCGGGCGCCGCAATCGGTGCAGGGTTCCGCAAGACCCCCAACCTTTGCTATACTCATGAAGTTCCACCCCCGTGCGGAGGTGGCGAAATTGGCAGACGCACCAGCTTGAGGTGCTGGCGCTCAAAAGGCATAGGGGTTCAAGTCCCCTCCTCCGCACCAAAGATTCTCCTGTCCGGGCCAACCGGGCAAGACTCGGAAGGCTTCAGAAGAAATGCAAATCCTCCTTTACTTCGTCGTTGTGGTCCATGTGATTGTGTGCCTGTTCCTGATTGGCGTGGTCCTCCTGCAACAGGGCCGCTCGGCCGATCTGGCAGGCGCATTCGGTGGACAGGGTTCGCAGACAGCCTTCGGCCCACGGGCCGCGGCCAATGTGCTTACCCGCCTCACCACCTGGTCGGCCGTCATCTTCATGCTGACCTCGATTAGCCTGACGATCCTGTACCAGCGCTCCACCGGGTCGCACTCCGTGCTCGAGAATATGAAGTCCGCACCGATCTCTGCCCCCGCAAAGTCCGGCAAATAAGCCCCTTTGAAGAGAAAAAGCCAATGGCCCGAGTTCGATTGAACTCGGGCCATTGGCTTTTGCGCGAGTATTTCCGAGCCGAACCAAGGCGAGGAGCCCTTGACTGTACTATCTGCGAGATATATCTTCTAGACCTATGCAGCTCTCTCGTACCGCCTACGTCATCCTCGGCGCCCTTTCCATCCAACCAAACCTTTCCGGCTACGACATTCGCAAGGCTGTGGAAGAGAACTTCGGCAGCTTTTGGGGAGAGAGCTACGGGCAAATCTATCCGTCTCTGAAGACCTTGGCCGCCGAAGGACTGATCGAGCCGACAAAAACAACCTCTGGGCCAGGACGCCAACGCCAGGAGTTTGCCCTCACCGAAGCCGGGCGAGTCTGCCTTAAAGAATGGCTTGCCCTCCCTTTCCAAAACGACCCGCCCCGCAACGAATTCATGCTCAAGCTGTTTTTTGGCCACCAGGCAGCTCCCGGAGTAGCCGTTGCACACGTGCGCGAACTGCAGCAAAAGAACCAGCGCATGTTGGCGACTCTGTCAGGGATTGAAGCCATGGCCAACCAGCATCAATCCAAGAACCCGAATCTGCCCTACTGGATGCTGACGCTGACCCTGGGAATCGCCATGACTCGCGCCGCTGTCGAATGGGGAGAATCGGCACTCAAGCTGCTCTCCGCCCTTGAAGTGGCCGCAGCCACAGATTCGAAGCCAGCCAATCCGGACGAAGAACCGGCCTGAGCCGTTCCAAACAGCACCGCAACCAGCAAAACCACCTGCGCAAGAACACAAAGGAGAAATGCAAGATGCCTACCGCCGTCCGCTCCAGCCGCTTATCCCTGATTGTTGCCTGGGCCGCTGCCAGTTTCTTTATTCTCGGCTTCTTTTCCCCTCTCGTCGGGGCCTGGACAGGCGCCATTCTGGGCACCTGGTTCGTCGGCACACAAAAGCCCTGGCGCGGGTTTCTGTGGATGACGGCTGTTCCTTTTGTCCCCAGCCTGATCTTCGGTTGGCGGAGCCTCTTTCTCGCCGGCCCGCAAGGAGCGCTCCAATTCGTGGGATGGACTCTGGTTGCCATCGGCCTCGGCGTTCTGCCCTTCACCTTTCATCGCCTCACCAGCCCACGCCTGCCCGGTTTGCTTGCGACTCTGCCACTGCCGCTGGCAGCGGCAGCCATGCGCGTGCTGGTTCTGCCCTTGCTTCCGGCGGCGGTTATGAACCACAGCAATCTCGTTCAAAGCCAGCAGGCGGACTTGCCTCTGATGCAGCTTGGCGCGATCTTCGGCATTGGCGCTATTGTGTTTCTCGTCCTCTGGTTTGCCGCAACCTTGGTTTGGATGTGGAACCATGAGTTCCGCGCATCCAGGATTCGCCTGGGAGGCAGCCTCTTCGCCGCTGCCTTTGTAATCGCGATGAACTTTGGGCTCTACCGCCAAGTCAAAGGCTTTCCCCTGCCGTCCTCCTTGCCCCTTGGGATGACTTTCGCCTGGATATGCTTAGGCTGCGCTGCTGTGCTCACCCTCTTTGCCGTGCTCAACCCCGAAAGACACCGTGCCTGGGCGGACCGCCGCGAGACCCTCGCGCACCTGCAAAGCCCCGTTACCGGCAACCCCTTGCATGTGGTGACCGAGAACGGCCGCGAGACCCTGGTCAGCTCGTCCGGAGAGCGCTTCCCCATACGCAACGGCATTCCCACTTTCCTCAAGCCGGAAGACCTGACCGGCGACAACGGCAAATACAACCATCTCTACGAGACCATCGGCGGGTTTTACGACGATACGCAACGCTTTTTCGGCGCCTTTCGCGGCCTTAGCGTGGACTCGTACTTCCTGAATTACATGAGCCTGCTCGATGTAAAGCCAGGCGATTCCGTGCTGGAGAGCTCGGTCGGGACCGGCCTCAACTTCAAATACCTGCCCGCCGGAGTCAAGCTTACCGGGCTCGATCTCTCGCCCGAGATGCTCGTCAATTGCCAGGCCAACATGCGCCGCTGGGGAATGGACGCCGACCTCTTCCTGGGCAATGCCGAAGCCCTCCCCTTCGCCGACTGCACATTCGATGTGGTCTACAACGCCGGGGCGATCAACTTCTTCAACGACCGCGCCAAAGCCATCCGGGAGATGATTCGCGTAGCCAAGCCGGGCAGCTTGATCATGGTCGAAGACGAAACCGAAGAGTATGTGAAGAGCACTTACGAGAACATTCCCTTTACCAGCAGCTTCTACTCGGACCGCGACAAGCCGGTCACTGTGCCCGTCGATCTGGTGCCGCCGGAGATGGAAGATATCCACGTCGACATGCTGAAGGAAGGCAAGTTCTACGCCATTACCTTCCGCAAGCCGGTGGCCTGTCAGGTTGAAGTCGCGGCGCAATGACTAAAGTCGCTTCCCAATGCGGCCAGGGTGCGCTACGCTCGGATGGGTTCAGAGGAGGCTTCTCTGAACCCATGCCAAGCTTCGTTCCCCAGGGGTCCCCATGTCCTTTCGCTCTGTGTTTATCGCAGTCACCGTAGCGTTTGCGTTGATTCTAGCCGCCTTCCTGGTCAATCGCGCGCGGCCCAAGGTTGAAACCGAGCAACCCACGGCGGACTTTGTGCGGGCCAGCGGCAAATGCGCCGAATGCCACGCGCGGCTTCAATATTCTGTGGTGCACGAGTACGAGATGAGTGCTCACGCCAAAAAGGGTATCAATTGCCTGGACTGCCACCAGCCCGCGGAAGGCCAGCAGAAGAAAGATCATCACGGATTCGTGATCAGCACCAAGCTCACGGCCGGAAACTGCCGCAGTTGCCACGAAGGCATCTACCAAGAGTTTCTGCATAGCCGCCACGCCGCGCCCAGTTGGGCGGCCATCTATGGCGAAAAAGGCCTGAGCGCCGAGCAGGTTTCGTTCAGCGAACAATACCAGCCGGGAGGCACCAAACGGCCTCCGCACCCATTCGTGACATCCGAAGGCACCTCCGCCATGGCCTCCGGCTGCGAACAGTGCCACTCCGTGGGCAAGCCCAACGACGACGGAACCATTGGCACCTGCACCAACTGCCATTCGCGGCACACCAGCTCGGTTGCGCTGGCGCGCCGGCCCACGACTTGCGGTCAGTGCCACATGGGTCCCGACCACTCGCAGATCGAGATTTACGACGAGTCGAAACATGGCGTGATGTTTGCCGCGCAGGAACACCTGCTGAAGCTCGACGCCGATCCCAAGACCCTCAGCACCCGCGACATGTTCGTGCCCACCTGCGCCACCTGCCACATGAGCGGCATCAACGGCCTGAAGGTGACCCACGATCCCTCGGACCGGCTCGGCTGGTACCTCGCCAACCCGGTCAGCGAGAAGCGGCCCAACTACCTTCATGCGCAAACCAGCATGAAGCAGGTCTGCGCCCAGTGCCACACCCAGGCCCTGATCGATCGGGTCTATGCCCAGGCCGAACAAGTTGTGGCCAGCACCAACACCAAGGTCGTGGCCGCGAAAGACATCGTGGATGCACTGCGCAAGGATGGCTCGCTCACCGGCCCACCCTTCAGCAACCCCATCGACTTCACCTACTTCGACCTATGGCATTACGACGGCCGAACAAGCAAGCACGCGGCTTTCATGGGCGGAGCCGACTTTGTGCAATGGCACGGCAACTACGGCTTGCTGCAAAAGACCGTCCAGTTGAAACAGGATGCCGCCAACTTGAGGAGCGCCCATGCCGCGCATAAATAGGCTGCTGCGCTCACCGTCGATCTCCTGGATCTTCGACTTGCAACTGATCCTGGAGCTGTTTGTGGCTTCGAATCTGGCTGTGCTTGCCGCGGACATCGTGCTGGCGCACTCGGTGAACCAGTTTCGCAAGCCGGCAGAGTTCATTCCGCTCTATTTCTCGGCCGCAGCGCCTCTGCTGCTGTTGGGCGGGGTGCTGGCCCGGTGGCGATGGGGCTTTCAACCGGCCTGGCGCGACGTTGGGATGCTGGTCGGCTGGCTTGCGGTGCTGGTGGGGCTGAGCGGTGTCGTCTTTCACCTCCAGAGCAGCTTTTTTGCCGAGCGCACGTTGCGCTCGCTTACCTACGCGGCTCCGTTTATGGCGCCATTGGCCTACGCCGGCTTGGGATTCCTGCTGATTTTGAACCGCATGGTTGCGGCGCGCACGGCGGAATGGGCCCGATGGGTAATTCTGCTGGCCACTGGAGGCTTCTTCGGGAATTTCGTTCTGTGCCTGACCGATCACGCAGGCAACGGCTTCTTTCTCAAGACCGAGTGGATTCCGGTAATTTCCAGCGCCCTGGCCACCGGCTTTCTGATTGTTCCGGTCATCTTGCCGGTGACCCGGCGCTACCTCGACCTGTGCCTCGTGGTGTTGGCCCTGCAGGCGCTGGTCGGCATCGTCGGCTTCTGGTTTCACCTGCGCATGAACTTCTATACGCCGGGCGTGAGCTTGTTTGAGAAGTCAGTCTATGGCGCGCCTCCCATGGCTCCGCTGCTATTTCCCAACCTTGTGGCGCTGGCTTTGATCGGGCTGTGGGAACTGGCGCTTCACCTGCCAGACGGGCCCACGGATCGGCAAGGGGTCATGGATCGGTTGCTGGTTTGGGCATCCGCTCAAGCAAAGGGCGCAAAAGCCTGACCGGTGCCAAAGTCTTAGAATGGGATGCATGATTCTCGAGACCTTTCCCGTCGGCCCGCTGCAATGCAACTGCACCATTCTTGGAGATGAGGAGGCCGGCGAGGCCATCGTAGTCGATCCCGGGGACGAGGTTGCGCGCATCCATCGCCGCTTGACCGCGCTTGGCCTGAACCTGAAGCAGATTCTCGTCACTCACGCCCACATCGACCACGTCGGTGGCGCGGTCAAGCTCAAACGGCTCACAGGCGCACCCATCTTCCTGAACGAAAACGACCTGGCCCTGCTCAAGATGATGGACGAGCAGGCCGGCTGGCTGGGAATTGCGACACCCGAGACGGCTCTGCCCGACGAGGGTCTCGCCGATGGCCAAGTGGTTGGCCTCGGACGGTACCCTGCCCAAGTCATCTGCACCCCGGGCCATAGCCAGGGCTCAGTTTGCCTGCATTTTGCGCCGCTCAATTTGCTGATTGCCGGCGATACGCTTTTTGCGGGCAGCGTCGGGCGCACCGACTTGCCGGGAGGCAACCATGAACAGATCGTCGATTCGATTCAGACCCGCTTGATGGCCTTGTCCGACGACACCAAGGTGGTGACGGGGCACGGCCCCGGTACCACAATCGGAGCCGAACGGCGATTCAACCCGTTTCTTCAGTTCGAATAGTGGAGTGGCACGAAGAGGCTCACCGCCCGCTGCGCGTTCGATGCTCGAACTTGAGAGTTCTATTGCAGTTCATCAATCGGCCTGTTCCAAGATTGAGTGTTTACTTCGTACGATGTCTACTGTCCGGAAGGCGCAATCTCCCTGCCTTGATGCGTCGCTATTGAATCAACCATCCAGGTTACTCCAGTCCGGAATTCCACTTCCGGGCCCAGCAGGCTCAGTACCAGCCAACCTGACGTCGGCAAACCAAAAAAATAGCCAGGGTGGACCCAAACGCCTCGCTCAAGCAACTCCAACACCGTCTGCTCATCCGGCTGCAGGGCGGGAACGCGCAGGACGGCATACCAACCGCCTTCCATCGTCAACCTGCTGACAACCGGGAGCCTCAGCAGTTGCTTGTCCAGCGCGGCAAGGTTGGCCTGAACACGTGCCTGGATCTGACTCTGGATGCCCGCGCGGCTCGCAAGCCACGACGGCAAAGCACACTGCACCGGCGCATTCATTGAGAGGAAGGTGTCGCCGATGACCTCAAGTCTCTGCAAGGCCGCGTGGGCCTCGGGGCCGGTGGCAAGAATCCAGGCCGACTTCATCTGGGGCAGTCCGGCGATCTTGCTCATTCCGCTCACCACAAACACCGGCACGCCTTCCAGTCCTTCGGCAAAACTCGTCGATGCTTCGTTCAATCCGTAATCGAGAAAGACCTCGTCCACAATCAGAGACAGGTCGAATTCCCGGCACAGGTGCGCCAGTTCCTGCGCTTCCCAAGGCTTTGTAAAGTGGCCCGTTGGATTGTTGGGATGAACCAGCACAATCGCGCGTGTCTCCGAAGTGATGGCGCGCCGCAACCCTTCCGGGTCCAACTGCCAGCCATGGTCATAGACCAGCGATGCGGCCTTGAGCTTCACATCGTCGAGCACCGCCAGGAAGTCGAAGAGCGGGTACCCGGGCTGCAAGGCAAGTACCTCGCTTCCCGGATCGCACAGCAGGCGGAACAGGAAGCTATAGGCCTCGCTGGTGCTGGTGGTGAGGAGAATCTGTCCCGGATCCACCGCAGCGCCGTGATCGGCATAGTAAGCGCAAACCGCCTGTCTGGCCCGCAGACTGCCACACGGATCCGGGTCGTAATCGAGGACCATCGGGTCGGTTAACGCGGCCAGCAATTCCGGCCCATAATCGAAGCCGCAACGGGTGGGATTGGAAGCAGTCAGATCGGCAAGAGGCAGCCCAGCCGCCACGCGCAGCCTATGGGCCGCGGCCAAGCGGTTTTCTTCAGTGTTCCAATTTGTTCTTTGCGAAAAGCGCATGAGCTCCTGCCATATCGGCCATTCATGCCGGCTAAGCTGTTTCGGACTGCCCTATCGTGCACAATAAGGAGAGGCGTCCTTTTCAACCATACACGGGCGCCGATGGGGAGGGATTTTGGGTCTGCGCGCGGTGGTTTTCGACTATGGAATGGTACTTACCGGCCCGCCGTCGCCGGAGGCGCACGCCGCACTGATGCGCATCACAGGCCTGCCTCTGGACCGTTTCGAGAGCTTCTATTGGGCTGACCGGCACGCATACGACGAGGGCAAGCTCACTGGAATGGCCTTTTGGCAGAAGCTGAATCGCGATGCCGGGTTGTCCCTACGCCAGGATCAGATCGAGGAGCTCAATCTGTGGGACGTTCGTATGTGGACGACGCAAGATCCCGTCATGGTAGCTTGGCAGCAGCAACTCAAGCAGCATGGTCTACTGACTGCGATCCTGTCGAACATGGGCGATGACGTGCTTGCAAATATCGAGCGGGAATTCGAATGGATTCATCGCTTCGACGTTCAGGTTTGGAGCTATCAGCTTTCAATAGCTAAACCAGATCCGGCTATCTATTGCTACACGCTGAAAGAACTCGGCATCCAGCCACAGGAAGCGCTGTTTCTGGACGACAAGACTGTGAACATCGATGCGGCTAGGGCGCTCGGGATGCAGGCTGTTGAGTTCACGACTGTCGAGCGTTTGCGCGTGGACCTTATCGCTGCCGGCCTGGACAAGGAATTGCCGCTCCCAGGTCAATTGCTTACAAGCATCAACTCCGTGATCTAAACTGTATTCCTTTGGCGCAGAGCCAGGTTGATCGCTCGAAAGGGAACCCGGCCATGCATGTAACCGCATGAAACAAATGGGTCCCAGGCCTGCGCCGATCCGTCCAAAGATAGGGTAGGAGTGCCAGAGTGAATTCATTGCAAAGAAGAAAAAGATTGAACGCGGCTCAAAGGGCCGCGATGGGTATCGCAGCTCTACTGTTGGGCGCGATCGTGGTGCAGGCTCAAAGCGTTCCAGTCGTCACCGGGGATGCGCGCGTCGACAAACTGCTGAGCCAGATGACGCTGAACGAGAAGCTGATGCTGATCCACGGCACGCCAGAGGATGCGGCGGTGTATCAGGGCCAGGCCGGCTATCTGGGTGGCGTTCCTCGGCTGGGAATCCCCGGATTGCGGCTTGCCGACGGGCCTCCAGGCGTACTGACACGGCACCCTTCGCAGAGTGAAACGGCCACCATGGGCGTGGCTGCCACATTCAGTACCAAACTGGCGGAGGAGAACGGCTTGGTAATCGGCCGCGAAGACCGTGCATTGGGCATCGATGTCTCGCTGCAGCCGTTCGTGAATATCGATCGCGACCTGGAGTTTGGACGCGGCTACAACACCTTCGGCGAAGACCCCTTTCTGACCAGCGAAATCGGCGCGGCCGAGATCCGGGGCATCCAGTCGCAGCACGTCATGTCGCAGGTAAAGCACTTTGTGGGCTACGACTCCGACAGCGGCAGCACGTTCATGGACGACCAGACGCTGCACGAGATTTACGTCGCGCCCTTTGACGCGGCCATCAAGGCCGGCGTTTCCTCCATCATGTGCTCCTATAACCGCATAAACGGCACCTTTGCCTGCGGCAACGAATCGACGCTAACCAAGATTCTGCGCGACGAGATCGGCTTCAAGGGCTTTGTGACCTCCGATTGGGGCGCGGTTCATGCCGTGAACTTCATCAACGCCGGCCTGGACATGGAGATGCCGGGTGAACCGACGCCTGCCACCGCAATGTGGAGCATGCCATCGTTCTTCGACCTGCAGCCTGTCCCTCCGCCTCCTCCGGCGCGCCCTGCCCTCGGTGTCGACGACGAGGGCGGCAATATGTTCGGCGGCGGGAACATTCCCGAAGAGCCGAAACCAGGTCAATGGGACGGCGGCGACTTCGGCAAGAAACTGGATCCTGAAAAGATGACCGGCGCCCTGAAAGACGGGACCGTCAATGAAGCTACCATCACCCGCGCCGCAGGCCGCGTGCTCTATGAGATCGTCCACTTCGGTTATCTCGACGGGCAATCCAAGCACGAAGTGACCGAGCAGGCGATCGAGGCCAATGCCAAGATCATTGAGAAGACCGGGGAAGACGCGGCCGTTCTGCTGAAGAACGAAGGCGCCGTGCTGCCCTTGAAGGCCGCGGAACTCGATTCCGTGGTTCTGATCGGACCGACTGCCTTGCAGGTCGACTCGATCGGCATCAACGGCGAGCGGTCGGTCGGTCTGCCTGCGCGACAGGTTGGCCCGCTCGAAGCGATGCAGAAGATCTCCGGCAACGCAAACATCGAGTTCGCCGTGAACGACGACATGACTGGTACGACGATTCCGGCCAGCGCCTTCAACCATGACGGCCAGCCTGGGCTGGTTCGCTCGGGCGCAGGAGCCGACCAAACCGACGCCCAACTCAACTTCACCGTCAACGGCGGCAATGCTCTGGCGCCAAACGCCACAGTGACCTGGAAGGGAACGCTGACCGCGCCTCATGCCGGCACCTACTGGATCTATCTGCAGGCCATGGGAACCAATGCCAAGATCGCTCTCGACGGCAAATCGCTCGCCGGTACCGGTGCGTTCCAGGGCGGCGTGCATGGAGATATTCTGCAGGCCAACCAGGATAACGTCGTGCCCACCACCGACCATTTGGACAATGTGCGCCGAGCCGTTGAACTGACGGCCGGTCCCCACGCCATCACGGTGAAGACCAGCCCCGACAGTTCCAACTCGCCGGTGCAGGTGCGCCTCAACTGGTATACACCGGAGCAGCGCGTGGCCGATCACAAAGCCGCCATCGCCGCTGCAAAAAGCGCCAAGACCGCCGTGGTATTTGCCTGGACCCGTCTGCAGCCGGTCTTTGGCCTTCCCGGCGATCAGGACAAACTGATCGAGGAGATCGCCGCGGTCAACCCCAACACTGTCGTGGTGCTCAACACCAGCCAGCCGGTAGCGCTGCCGTGGTTGGGCAGGGTCAAGGCGGTTCTCGAGATGTGGTGGCCCGGCGATGAAGGCGGCTGGTCTACTGCTAACATTCTGCTGGGCAAAACCAGCCCCGCGGGCCGCTTGCCGGTAACCTGGGCCAAGAGCCTTGCCGACTACGCCGCCACCGATCCCAGATACCCGGAGCGCTCCCACCAGGGCATGGGCGGCAAGACCACCTTCAGCGAAGGCGTGAACGTGGGTTACCGCTGGTTCGACAAGCAGAAGGTAGAACCTCTGTTCGCCTTCGGTCACGGGCTCAGCTATACCACCTTCGCCTATTCCGGCCTGAAGGTTGAGAAAGCCAAGGACGGCGGTCTCGACGTCCATGTCGACATCAAGAACACCGGCAGCATGGATAGCGACGAAGTGCCTCAGGTTTACCTTGGCGCGCCCAGCGAGATCCCCGCCGGCGTCCAGTTCCCGGTACGGGCGTTGGCCAGTTTCGACCGCGTTCGCATCGCTGCGGGCGAATCGAAGACCGTAACTCTGCACGTAGCCGAGCGCCAGTTACAATACTGGTCGACGGCCGATGGCAAATGGATGACCGCAACCGGCAAGCGCACCCTCAGCGTGGGCGCCTCGTCGCGCGACCTGCGAGTAGAACAAGCCATTAACTGAAACAGTTCAAACTACAACAAGAAGGCCGGGATTGATACCCGGCCTTCTTTTTTTGTGCTAAATTGAAACCATCCTGATGGGCCTGCACGCTTCGAGCCCATCAACGCGCACGCCACCCTCCCACCCCCCTGCAAGAGGCAAGCAACTATGGCAGCGCTATGTGTTCTGCTCCCACTTATCGTTCTTGCCACCGCAAGTGGCTTCGGTCAGGTCCCCACACTGATCGAGCATTTCCCGGGCCGCCCCGATTTGGCCATCGGAGTCAGGAGCTTACCCCCCAATCCGCAGGAGAACTCCTCGCAAATATTTATATTTCAAGCGGATAAGAGCGGACACAAGCAGCTTTTGTGGCAATCGGAGCTCGAATCGGGCTACGCACCGCAAGTCGATTTTGCACCCGAGATCAACTCGGAAGGGCTTCCTGTGGCATTGGTCCAATTGCAGTTTGGCGCGGCATACGGGGAGTTGGAGCTTATCGGTCAATCCGCCGGCCGGTTCACCCGGTTGCAGCGGCTCGTTGGCAGCTATTTCGAAGTTACGCCTCTTGAAGGCGGCAGCAGTTTCATCATCGCCCACGAAAAACCGTACGTTCTCGATATCCCCTTGATCTATCGGTGGAACGAGAACCGGCTCGTGAATGTCAGTTCCGCGCATCCAGGGTATTATCGCGAACTGCTCCGCACACACGAAGCGGAACCCTATCAGGAATGGGCCGGCGTGATGCTGCTCGATCTCTCACACATCGCAGCGTTGGCGGGAGAACACGCAAAAGAACAAGCGCTCTTGAAATTGGCCTATCAGAACGAAAGCAAGCAGGGAACAGCGGCTAACAGGGATGTTCTTCGGGAAGCCTCCCGGCGTCTGCGCGCGATTCCCTCAAATGCCATGAATTAGCGGCGCACAAGCATTTCACGCAGTCGAGCCGAAGGCCTTTGCCCCACCGCAGGTGGTTATTGCGCCATCCCCAATCCCACCAGATTTGTGGCCAGAACGATCACGATCATACCGGCCCAAAGGATGCGCAGCGGCCTGCTACCCACGCCGGCCCACTCGCTCAATGCCAAGCCCACCAAGCCCGCGCATAATACATAGCCGCTCATATGCAGCATCCAGTTCACGTAGGAGAGACGCTCGGGGATGTTGGCCTGGCCCCAGGCGTAAAAGAAGAACTGCAGATACCACAGGATTCCGCCGGTTGCCGCCAGCGCGCCGTTACGAAGGAGAGTTCCCCGCGGTTGCATCGGATCGGCGCGTAGCGAAAGCCTTTTGAGCGCGGCAAGGCGGATAAAGCAATAACTCAGGTTCACCACCGCGCCGCCACCCATGATGAACACATAGCTCGGCAAGGCCGCATACAGCGGGTTCACGCCCAGTTGCAGGGCCGCGGCTTTCATCGGTTCGGCAGCATGAATGGCGAAGGACATCCCAGAGGAAAACACGCCGCACAAAACCGCCAGCAGAAGCCCCAGTTTGAGGTTGAACTCTCTCAGCTCGCCGCGCAACTCCAGTTCTTTCTGGTGGCCGGCATAAGACACAGTCGCCACTCCAACGAGCGCCACCAGGACTCCGGCCAGAGTCAATTGGCCGCCTCGGGTAGCGAGCAACATGGCGCCCTGACCGTCGAGCAGCGGGGGCATCAGCGTGCCCACCATGAGGGTGACGCCGATGGCTACACCCACGCCCAAAGAGATACCGAGATGGCGCATCGTGAGCCCATAGCTGACATTGCCCACGCCCCACATGGCGCCGAATAGCGCAGCCTTCCAAAGCACGCTGGAATCGATCAACGCGTAGAAGCCGGTGAAGCTGGGCAGCAACAACAGGCTCACCGAGATCGGCAGCAGGATCCACGAGAACAGCCCGGCCACCGCCCAGGTGGTCTCCCACGACCATTTCTTGACCTTGCCAATGGGCGCATAGAACGACGCAGCCGATGCCGCCCCCACCATGTGCCATCCGATCCCAGCCAGTATTGCGGGCATTGCCTCTCCTCCAAATCCTTATCGGTGCATTCCCAGGCCTCAAAATCGAGATCCGGGGCACCCAGCCTGGTGCAGAATCGAACTGCCGGACGCCTAACTGCCCGTGGTGAAAGTTTCCTGTGCGTCAGGGCACGACTTCAGTCGTGCTGCAAGATGCTCATAATAACGGGTTGGCTTTAGCCCCTGAGGAATGTTCTTCAGGAGTTTGGACTTTCGCCACGGGCTGCTAAAGATCCCTGGTAAACGTGTAACTCCCCGGCGCCAGTTCATAGCCATTGTGGTTGTATCGCGTCGTGCGAGTGATGAAGCTGCTTTTGGCCTCATCGAGGGACTTCCCGTCGAGTTTGTAGCCGAGCGCATCGCCGGTCTCAAGGTCGAGCCAGCCGGTGGTGTTGGCCGGAATGGTCACATGCCAGATGGCCGTCTTTCCCTGCACGGTCCAGTCGGAATGGATGGGGCCGTAGGAAGAATCGTAGTCGAAGGAGACGTGCCCCAGCCGGGCGTCAAAGTTGGGGTGCAGCACGACCGTATGGAAGCCTGGGTCACGGCCGGTAGTATCCACACCGGCCGCATAGCGATAGATCCAATCTGCCACCGCGCCATAGGCGTAGTGGTTGTAGGAATTCATGCTCGGATCGGCCTTCATCTGGTCGCCGTTCCACCGCTCCCACATAGTTGTCGCGCCATGGTCGATCAAATAGCCCCACGAGGGATACCGCGTGTTGAGCAGCAGCGAATAGGCCAGCTTTCCATGACCGGTCTTGGTCAACTCCTCCAGCAAATAGGGAGTACCAAGGAAGCCGGTTCCGAGCAGTCCGTGGTTGGCTTCGATCTTGTCGGCCAGCTTCTGTGCGGCCAGCGCGCGCAGGCGGGTGTTGAGCAGGTTCATGTGCAGCGCCAGCACGTAGCCGGTCTGCGTGTCGCCTTGGCCGTCCGCAGTGGTATGTGTCCGTTCCCCAAAAGGCGAGGGCCCCTTATCTACGCCAGCCACAAAACCGTCGTCCCGGACAAACTGTTTCTGAAACGCTGCCTGAATCTTGTCGAACAGCTTTGCATATCTCTCCGCATCGGCCTTGCGGCCCGTTGCCTCGGCCATCTGTTCCATGAGTGTGACGTCGTAGGCCCAGTAAGCGGTGGCTACCAGCACCTGGTCCGTGCGGCCCTCCGGCGAGAGCCAGTCGCCAAAAGGGATACCGCTTTCGCGCTTCCACAGGCCATCCGGGTTGGCGGATTCGATGGCATTGAGGTACTTCTGCATGGCCTCCCAGTTCTGCTCGATCACGCTGCTATCGCCGCTCTGCAGCCACGAGGTCCAGGGGATGATCACGCCTGCGTCGCTCCAACCGGCACCGGAGCGGGAAGACATTTCTGCCGTGCCCGGCGAGTAGATGCCAAAATAGGGCGTCCCCGACTGCGTCCCGCGCATGTCGCCTGCGAACTTGCGCGAGAAGGCGGCCAGGTCCATGTTATAGCTGGCCGCGCGCCAGAACACCTGTGCATCCGCCATCCAGCCCAACCGCTCATCGCGCTGCGGACAGTCCGAGGGCACGCCCACAAAGTTCGACCGCTGGCCCCAGAGAATGTTGCTCCACAACTGGTTGATCATGGCGCTGCCGGTATCGAGCTTCGCGGCAAACGGCGCGTCGGTATGAATGACCACAGCGCTGACTGCATCCTGCGCGGGGGCAGTCGGCAGGCCGGTCAACTCCATGTAGCGAAACCCGTGATAGGTGAACTGCGGCGTAAATTCCTCCACGCCGTTTCCACTGAGGATGAAATGGTCCGTCGCCTTGGCCGTGCGCAGGTTTTCTGTGTAAATGGTCCCGTCGTCGTTGACGATTTCCGCGAACCGCAGTTGCACATCGGTCCCGCGCGGGCCTTGCACGCGAATGTGCTCCACGCCAGCGAAGTTCTGCCCAAAGTCGTAGACATAGACGCCGGGTTTCGGCTCCTTCATGCTCTTCGGAGACAGGGTCCTTTCCGCGCGAATCGAGGGGTAGTCCTGGGCCTCGATCGCCACCGGCTTGGGTTCGATCGGGATGACCTTTTCGAGCCGCTTGAACATGACCGAAGAGTCGTCCAACCAGAGTGACCGCGCGTCCTTGGTTTCGCCGTCGTAGATCTCGGAGTGCTGGATGCTCGTAGTGCCGCCCATCCAGGAGGCATCCGTCGCCACCCACTCCACGCTGCCATCGGTGTGTTCGATGCGCATCTGCGCCCGCAGTGCCGGAGGCGTGTCGCCGTAGTTGTTGGGCTGCTGAAACCACTCCAGCGGCGTCTCGTACCAGCCGGGTGCCAGCAATGCGGCCAGGATGTTTTTCCCGTCCTTCAGTTGCGCCGTAACATCGTAAGTCTGGTATTTCACATGCTGGCGGTAGTCAGTCCAACCCGGGGCCAGAATATCGTCGCCGACCCGCTTTCCGTTCAGGAACAGTTCGTAAGCCCCCAGCGCCGTGGCATAGATCCGGGCCGATTTCACCGATTTGCTCACTTCAAACGGGTGCCGAAGCGCTTTGACTGAATCGGGAATCCACGGTTGCAGGAGTGGCGGGGTCATGGGGCTAGGCGGCTGCGTCAATGCCACGGCCGGTTTCCATCCCGCGTCGTCAAATGCTTTTTGCTGCCAGCCTGCGGCGGGATGAATGGCCGCCTTCCAGTCGCTTCCGCTGGCAAAAGCCTCGGTCGAGCCATCCGCATATTCCACAGTCAGCGTGGCAATCATCGATGGCGAATCGGACGGCGCCACGTCGTTGGGATTGGGGACGTAATGCACAGTCTCGATGGCGATGGCATTGGTTCCGGCGGTAAGGCCACCGGTCACGTCGGCACGGACGTACTTCTTCCAGGGCATCTGCTTCCAGGGTGGAAATGGATTGGCCGTAAGCACCTTTGTTCCATTGACCCAGGCCGCGACCGTATCTTGTCCTGTGGCATAAACTGCCGCTCGCAGCACCGGCTTGTTCAGCGTGACTGTGGCGCGGTACGCAATGCGCTGTTCCGCGGCGCGTTCAGCAGCCAGGGCCTTGGCATCCGAACCCGTCACCCAAACAGCCGGTGCCTTCCTCGCTGTGGCCTCCTCCGGGGTCTCGTAGCCGATCCACTCGGCCCGCCAGTTGGCCTGCTTCATCAGGCCGGTTTCCCACCACTTCACGGCACTGGCAGGATAGGGCTTGCCTCCGGCTCCCCAAACCTTTACCCGCCACAGGTACTTGGTGCTTGGCTTGAGAGCCGGGCCGGCATAAGCAATGTTCATCGTTTGGCTCGACTCGATGCGGCCACTCGTCCAGACATCGGACTGTCCGGTCAGAAGCAATGTCGCGCTTGACCCGACCTGTACCTCGTAGGCGGTCTGCTTGGCGCCCGGCGCCGAGTCGCTCAACTGCCAACTAAACCGGGGTGCGGGATCGTCGATGCCGAGTGGCGCCTTCAAGTCGTCCACGCGCAGCTCGACCGGCCCCACTTGCGCCCTGGAAGCAGCCGTCCCGCATGTAGCCAGCGCCGATCCAAACAGCAGTCCCAATACCGCACCCTGTACGAAAGTCTTTGCCATCATTTTTGCTTGCCCTCAAAACAACACCAGCCATTGTGCGTCCTGCGCGCAGTCTTCGGAAAGTGCTCCGGGTGCTGTCCGATCTGCATCTATTTACCAAATGGAATAAGCGGCGGACGGGAGAACCTTAAACAACCCCCGCCTCCCTTGTCAAAGTCCCTATTCGGAGCGGCAAGGACAATGCCGATTCCGATTCAATCCCCACCGATTCCGGCGACTGAGCAATGGCCATTCGCGCCCCCCGCAAGGCGGCGCGGAAACACTGAACGCCGCACAGCGCCGGTGCTATACTCACAGGGGTCAGGCGCGTGCCCGCGCCAGTATTCTTTTTTACCACTGAGGTTCACATGTCCGGCCATTCCAAATGGGCCACAATCAAGCACAAGAAGGGCGCGCTCGACGCTAAGCGCGGCAAGATATTCACTCGTTTACTCAAGGAAATCGCAGTCGCTGCAAAGGGCGGCGGCAACCCCGACATGAACGCCCGGCTGCGCACCGCAGTCGCCGCGGCCAAGGCCGAGAACATGCCGCAGGAAAACATCAAGCGCGCCATCCTGCGCGGCACTGGGGAACTGGAAGGTGTCAGCTACGAGGAAATCACCTTTGAGGGCTACGGCCCAGGCGGAGTTGCCGTTATTGTCGAAGTCTTGACCGACAACCGCAACCGCGCCGTGAGTGAGATCCGACACGCGTTCTCAAAGAACGGCGGCAACCTGGGCGAGTCTGGTTCGGTGCGCTTCATGTTCTCGAAGAAGGGCCTCATCGCCATCGAAAAGGATGCGGCCACCGAAGAGCAGTTGATGGACATCGTGCTCGAACACGGCGGAGAAGACCTGAACGACGAAGGCGACACCTGGGAGATCGTCTCCGACCCCGCCTCCCACGAGGCTGTGGCGGCTGCGGTGAAGGCCGCCGGGATTCCCACGGTGATGAACGAGATCACCATGGTGGCTTCCACCTATACCAAGCTCGAAGGATCGCCGGCCAACCAGATGATGCGTCTGCTGGAAGTTCTGGAAGATTGCGACGACACGCAAAACGTCTACTCGAACTTCGATATGGACGCGGAGCAAATGGAAGAAGCGGCGGGTTAATTCGTCGTTCCGGCAAGACAAGAAGAGGCCGCCCGGATGTGGCGGCCTTTTTGTGGAACTTCTAGATATTGAGGGAAGGGAAGAACTTGACCCGATTTGCCAGGTTTCTATTGATCGTTTTGATGGCTGAGGTTGCTCTGGCGGGAACCGGCCGTGCCGTTGCCGAGACACCTGATGCCTCTGCTGCCGGCAGCGCTGCTCCCGCTAACCCCGTTGCTCAGGTGCGCGACGCAAAAAGCTGGGAGTATGGGCCGTTTGTGAATGTGGGCAATGGCTTTGGCAACCGCGACCAGTACAAGTTTCTGTGGGCCGGCGCTCAGTTGGGCAAGGCAGTGACCCCTGTGCTGAAAGCCGGAATTCTGACTGGCCAGTTCGAACTTGGCGGCAACATCATGCCCTTCTGGCAGGCCTATACACCGGCTCCCCACGAACAGCTCTATACCTGCGAGGAGAACGGCCAGGTTGTCGGCTGCATGTTGCCGGTCGGCGGAGGAACCTTCCGAGGAGTCAGCATCACGCCGGTCATTTTCCGCTGGAACTTCATGACTCGGTCGCGGCGCTTTCAACCCTGGTTTCAAGGAGCCGGTGGCCTGATCTACACCACCCACAAGTTTCCGCCGAATCTGATGAGCACTCCGACGGTCAACGGTGTGCCGGGAATCGACGGGGGAACCTGTGTGTGGAACTTCACCCCTCAGGGCGGCGGCGGATTTCACTACTTCACACGGCCCAAGCGCTCCATCGACATCGGAGTCAACGCAGTCCACATCTCATCGGCCTCGCTGGGAGATCGCAACCCCGGCGTCAACGCCAGCATCCAGGTGCAGGTCGGTTACACCTTTTGGAAGTGATCGTGGAGTATCAAGCCATGCCCTGCCCAGGGGGAACACCGCGCAGTTTGCACCGCTGGGATGGAGAAGTACGATGAGCGGGCCGGTCGTTGAGTGCGTTCCCAACTTCTCGGAAGGCTCAGATACGCGCCGCGTCGAAGCCATAGTGGCCGCGATGCGGGTCGACGGTGTGCACTTGCTCGACTGGTCGATGGACGCCGGTCACAACCGTTCCGTTGTGACCATTGCCGGCGAGCCGTCGGCAGTGGTTGAGGCGGCTGTCCGCGGCGCGGGCAAGGCTTGCGAACTGATCGACCTCACCCGCCAGCAAGGCGCCCATCCGCGCATCGGCGCCGCCGACGTGATTCCGTTTGTTCCCATCTCCGGCATCAAGCTCGAGCAATGCGCCCTGCTGGCTCGCCAGGCCGGCCTGGAAATCTGGCGCCGGTACAACGTCCCGGTCTTCTTTTATGAAGCAGCAGCCGCGCGCCCGGACCGGGCCAATCTTGAAGACGTGCGCCGCGGCCAGTTCGAGGGGCTCCGAGATCAGGTCCGCAAAGAAGCCATGCGCAGGCCCGATCTGGGAGGGCCCGGCCTTCATCCCACCGCCGGCGCCTGCGCCGTGGGTGCGCGCAAGTTCCTGGTGGTCTACAACCTCAACTTCGACTCCGCCGATCTCTCCCTGGTGCGCAGTATTGCCCGCGAGATCCGAGCGGCCTCAGGTGGGCTCAAGGGTGTCAAAGCCATGGGACTGCTTGCCCATGGCCGATGCCAGCTCTCCATGAGCATTACCGACTTCGCCGCCACGCCCATCTCCCAGGTTTATCGCGAAGTTTCAAGGCTGGCCCAGCGCCACAAAGTCGGGGTGCTCGATGGCGAGATCGTCGGTCTGCTTCCTGAAGCAGCCTGTGAGCGGGAAAGCGATTGGATGCGTCAATTGGTTGAGTTCGATCCACGCACCAAGATCCTGGAGCACCGCTTAGGTGCGCCTTTGGAATGGCCGGGAGGGTCTTGATCTCTGGACGCCGAACGCGAGCGCACGGTCGAAGTGCCGGGCCAGTACAATAGCTGCAGGATGATGTTGAGCGTTTTTTTCGAGTCAAAGGGCAAGAAAACCCTGCTGTGCGCAGGGAACCCGTCGAGTCGATACAAACCCCATGAATTTCCGGAGGATGGAATTGTTGAAAGCTTTCGTTAAGATTTCGATCCCTGCCATGGTCTTGGCAGCGGCTACTTTGGCTCCAGCTGCACAGTTGTCCACCGATGCCCGAACGGCCGTACCCCACGATGTGCAGCAATTGGTCGTGATCGACTACCGCGCCATGCAGAACTCCACGGCGGCCATGGACCTTCGTGAGCGCGTCATGCCCCCCGAACTCAAGCAGTTCGACGAGGCCCTGCGCAAATCTGGCCTGAACGACAACCACGATGTGGATCAGCTCGCTTTTGCCCTGTTCCGGCCGTCGCCCAACAGCGATTCCCTGGTAACGGTCGGCATTGCCCAGGGACAGTTTGCCATGCAGGACATTCTGGCCAACTTCCGCAAGCAGAAGGTCAAGCCCACCCTGGTTCGGACCAACAAAATCTATCCTTTGGCAAAAACCGGCATGGTGCTGTGCTTCGTCGATGCGTCCACCATGGTTTTCGGCGCCACCGACGCGGTGCAGAAAGCCCTGGACGCCCGCGATGGAAACTCCCCCAGCTTGTTGGCCAATGCGCCCATGATGGATGCCATGAAGAGCGTGGACTCCGAACCGTTGTGGAGCATTCTCGACCAGAAGGGAACGCAGACCATGATGCGCCAGGTGTTGGGCGAAGCGGGTTCCGTCACGGATTTTGAGACGGTGCGCAAGCGCTTGCTTGCATCCTGGTACTCCATGGACTTCCAGCACGGCGTCAAGTTCGACCTGACCATCTCGACCGGCGACAGCTTTGCCGCAGCCACCATCTCTTCGCTCCTGACGGCGGCGGTGCAACTGCGCAAGATGAGCGGCTCGGACGCGGAGAAGCAGGCCCTGGCCGCCACATCCGTCGGTTCCGATTCCGGACGGCTGGCGATCCACTTCGCCACCTCCGATGCGGGGTTCAGCAGTTTGCTTCATTCTCCGCTGTTCCAGAGCATGGTTCGATAAACCGTAGGCGGTTCCAAACCTCGCCGCCCTTGTGTTTCAGTGGAAAGGAGCTTCTTCTTGATGAAGAAGCTCCTTTCTGCATGGAGGGCCGGATCGACAACAACCGACCTTGGACGCTTGGACTTTGCGGTGTCGGCAACACCTGGCAATGGCGGAAGGCTGTCGCCGGTTCGAGCCGGCCCGGAGCGCGGTTGTAAACTGAGCAGATGATGCGCCGCATGTTTGCTATGTCATTGCTTGCTCTGGTCGTGCTGGCCGGCTGCCACTCCGGACAGAAGGCGCCGGACCAACCCTCGGTCAGCCAGAATTTCAAGGTCTACAAGTTGCGCGGCAAGGTGGTTTCAACCAATGCCGCCACGGGCGAGGTGACGCTGAACCATGAGGCCATTCCCGGCTTCATGGAGGCCATGACCATGCCCTACAAGCTCAAGGACGCAAGCGTCCTAAGCGAATTGCACCCGGGCGATGTGATTACCGCCGATGTGCTGGTTTCGCAGGACGCCGATGCCGGCGTGTTTGTTGACCACATCGTGGTGGTGGCGCAGGCCAAGCCCGATTATGTACCCAAGGTCAGCTACCACGTGCCCACAGCAGGCGATCTGGTCCCGGACTTCAAGCTGCGCAACCAGGATGGGCGGCCGATCCATCTGGGGCAGTTCAAAGGCCAGTCGATGCTCATTACGTTTATCTATCTCAGGTGTCCGTTGCCCGATTTCTGCCCGCGGGTGACACGCAACTTTGCGACCGTCAAGCAGCAGTTGGCGGGCACTCCATTCGAGGCCAAGACCCATCTGCTGAGCGTGAGTTTCGACCCGGAGAACGATACGCCGCAACGCTTGCGGGCCTACGGGGCCACCTACATTGGCAGCGACGCAAAAGACGCCTTTGCCCACTGGGACTTCGCCGTGCCCGACAAGACCGTGCTGGCGGAGATGGCCAAGTGGTTTGACCTGGGGATCACCAACGAGCCAGACTCTTCGATTACCCATACCCTCTCAACCACGCTGGTTGGCCCCGATGGCAAGGTGGTGCGGTTCTATCCCGGCAACGAGTGGACGGCGGAGCAGGTGTTGTCGGATGTGAAACAGTTGGCGGGCCGCGCCGGCTGACGACTTCCCCCGGCGAAACCGCCATGGCCACAGCGGAGCAGTTCGGGCTTTTGCCATTAGCGGCTCGGCGCGCACCCAGCGGTAAAGCCCTGCACAATATTTGGTCCCAGTCGAACGTCTCTTTAATTGGAGAGAACCTCGACGGGGCCTTTTTGCCTGCAACTGATATTCTTTCCTCCTGTACGGACGGAGGTCCCTTTTGGCTAAAGTAACGCTGGTTTTTGCACTTCTTCTGGCGATTGTCGGTGTGGTCGGTTATACCGCGACGGGCAGCTTGCACCCCACCGCTTTGATTCCGTTTTGGATTGGTCTTTTGTTCGGCATCTTCGGCATTCTGGCCCACAGCAAAAACGAAGGCCGCCGTAAGCTCTTTATGCACGTCAACGTGACCATCGGACTGCTGGGCTTCCTGGGCGGCGCCGTCGAAGCGATTCGCGGCTATGTACACGCTACATCCGCAGGTCTTGCTCCAGACATGATTGCTCTGGCATCCAAGCTCACCATGGCCGGACTCTTGCTGATTTACGTCATTCTGTGCGTGCGGTCGTTTATCGCCGCGCGCCGTTCGGGGAAGGTCTAGCAAATGGGGACCATGCGTCACGGCGGGATGGACATGAGCAGGCGGGCCGAGCGGACGCCGCACGGGCGCGGCGCGCGGGCCTACCAGGCGGATTTGCCCAAGAAAAAGCCCAACCTGAAGAAGCTCTGGCCCCAGATCAAGGCCTTGGTCAAACCGCGCCTGGGGCTGCTCCTGGCCGGCTTGGGCCTGATGGTCGTCAATCGCGTGGCCCTGCTGGTCATGCCCTATATTTCCAAACCGCTCATGGATAAGGTGCTCAATCAGGATCACCCCCATCCGGAACTCTTGCCGGGAATCATCGCCGTAGTCTTCACGGCCATGGTGGTGCAGGCGATCTCCTCGTTCGCACTGACTCAACTGCTCTCCAAGGCCGGACAGCGGCTGATCGCCGAGATGCGCCGTCAGGTGCAGCGCCATGTCGGCCTGCTCTCCGTCAGCTATTACGACGAAAACCGGACGGGAACCTTAGTCGCCCGCATCATGACCGACGTCGAAGGCGTCCGCAACCTGGTCGGCACAGGACTTGTGGAGTTTGTCGGCGGGCTGTTCACGGCTATTCTCGCCTTTATTTATCTGCTGCACCTCAGCGCGCCGGTGACGTTGACTGCCTTTGCCGTGATGGGGGCTTTCGTCTTCGTTCTGCAGTACGCCTTCCGGATTATCCGTCCCATCTTCCGCGAACGCGGCAAGATCAACGCCGAAGTCACCGGCCGTCTCACCGAATCGCTGGGCGGCGTGCGCGTCATCAAGGGCTACCACGCCGAGGATCGCGAAGCGAGCGTCTTCGCCGAGGGCGTGGGCCGTTTGCTCGACAACGTGATGAAGTCGCTGACTATGACCAGCGCTCTCGGCGCCGCAGCCACCACGGCTGTCGGCCTGCTGACGGCCATTGTGATGACCATGGGCGGACATTTGATCATGGCCCATCGCTGGACCTTTGGCGACTATCTCAGCTACAACATGTTTCTGGTCTTCATGACCGCGCCGATCTTCCAGATTGTGGCCATCGGTACGCAACTGACCGAAGCGTTTGCCGGCCTCGACCGCACCAACGAGTTGATGGCCGAACTGGAAGAGAATCAATCTCCCGGACGCACCGAGCAAATGCCGTCAATTCAAGGCACGGTACGCTTTGACAATGTGGAGTTTGCCTACGATCCGGGCAAACCGGTTCTCTACGGAGTCGACTTCAAGGCCGAGCAGGGAACGGTCACGGCGCTGGTGGGTTCGTCGGGGTCGGGAAAGTCAACCATCATCAGCCTCTTGTGCGCCTTCCACACTCCAACTGCGGGCCGTGTGCTGGTGGACGATGTGGACCTTGCCCACGTCAACCTCGATACCTTCCGCTCGCAGTTGGGCGTGGTGCTGCAGGACTCGTTCCTGTTCGACGGCTCCATCCGCGAAAACATCCTGTTCTCCAAGCCGGATGCCACTGAGGAACAGTTCCTGTTTGCCTGCCGCACGGCGCGCGTCGACGAGTTTGCCGAGCGCTTCGACGAGACCTACGACACCATCGTCGGCGAGCGCGGCGTGAAGCTGTCGGGTGGCCAGCGGCAAAGGCTATCGATCGCCCGCGCCCTGCTGGCCGAGCCGCGCATCTTGATTCTCGACGAGGCCACGAGTTCACTCGATTCCGAGTCGGAAGCCATGATCCAGGAAGGCTTGAATCAACTGATGCAGGGGCGCACAACCTTTGTGATTGCCCACCGGCTCTCGACCATCCGCCGGGCCGACCAGATTCTGGTCGTCGAAGGCGGGCGCATCGTGGAGCGGGGCAACCATGCAGAGCTGTTCGCTATGGGCGGTCGATACTACGACCTTTACACTCGCCAACACGGGCTGGAAGCAAATCTGTTCCTGGCGCCGGGCGAGGGAGATGTGGTGGAGGCGGAATAGCCGCAGGCCTTGATTCGGTCCACGGTTTCGCTGGGGCACAGCTCCCCAAGCCATCGATCCATCCACGAATCCCGCGAATCGACCGTGTGCCCTACGGAAACCTCAAAAAATCGAAATCAGGCCTCCGCCACCACGGGGTATGTGGTAACCGTCGAGGACAGCAGCGATCCAGCCGCTCTGCGCTTCCTTCCCGTTTGCACCATCGCTTCGTCAAGCGGCGCCTCGGTTGATGGAGTTGTTGTGGGAGCCACTGCGGCGATGCAGATCCATGACGACACGCAGACCGCAGCCTTCGCCGCCAGCCTTAACGTGCCCTCAAAAGTTACTGTGAATTGTGTAGCCGAATTGGACTTCCCGGTCGTGACCGGACCAGGAGTCCATTGAATCTCGTAAGAGCGAGCTTGGACACATTCCAGGCAGGTGATCGCTTTTCCCATACCGAATGAGCTCGTTGCGCCTCCGCATTGAGCAGCACCTGCCCCGATGCCCTCCTGTTCCCATGCCAGGGACCCCCCGCAGGCAAACAAAGCCCTCTTCGCCCGCCCTTCTCGATAGAGATCCGGGACGAGTCAGGCAAGCCGATGGATGGAATAGAGCTTCGGCCGCCTCGATGCCAAGAGACGGCTCTTCAATTGCAAAATCGTGCCGATGTTCTCTGCAGACGGGCATTTCGGAAAAACGCCCGCTTTGCGATTTTGATTGCGGTCGCGACGTATGCGACGCTCCGGCTGCGCGTGATGGGAATGCTTCCGCTTTAATCGGGTCAAACCAAAGTAATCTATTGCTTGTTACCTCAGCGTCGATGATTCTCTTAAGTGGGAACGCGATGCCGAGGGTTGGTTTCAACGTGTTTCGCGAGGGTTCCAGGATTTGAATGCGCAGGCTGAGATACAGAAAGGCTGTCCAGAATGATGGATCTCCAAGAGGCTGGGACGAATGAGTCCAACGCGCTCTTTGACAATTCGAGGGCTGTCCGGGATTCGGCACCGACTCTGCTGGAAATCGAGCGATCCGGAGATTGGATGCCAGTGGAAGAACTGCGGCAAGCAGCGGTTTCAGCCTTGGCCATGAGCAGCGATGTGAATCTGAATCTGGACAAGTTCGAAAACCTTGAAGCGGATGCACTGCAGGTTTTGTTGGCTCTGGAAAGGGAACTGGAGAGGCTTGGGCGAAAGCTGCTTCTGGTGAATGTGTCTTCGCAACTTCTGAAATGGTTCGAGTATGCCGGGGCGGTTGACCAATTTGTCATCGACGGACGGAGAGGCCATCAATAGACCAGCCGGAAACATGGATAGGCTCCTTGCGACATGCTTCTCGTCTTGGCGGTACAGCGAATTCGAAACAAGCACCCGGTTACGGGTTGGTAAGAAGAGATCGTCCGAATGTACACAAATTCCGTGTCCTAAGGGCGGAAGTCGCTCCAAACGATGTTCCTTGTTTCACTTTTAAGAAGAACCGGAGTCCTGAGTTATCCGGTGGAGGGTAGGGGATTGCGAAAGGTACTGATTGTCGACGACTCCGTTTCTATGCGCCAAATGGTGAGCTTCACGCTCCGCCGGGGGGGATATGAAGTGGTTGAAGCCGAGCACGGCCAGGACGCATTGAACAAACTGGCGGTGGCAACGGTCGACCTGATTATCACCGACCTCAATATGCCGGTGATGGACGGCATCACGTTGATCCAGAATGTCAGAAAACAGCCCGCCATGAGGAACAAGCCGATCCTGATGCTTACCACCGAAGGGCTTGGGACAAAGAAGGACCAGGGCAGGGCGGCCGGTGCCACGGGGTGGATCGTCAAGCCCTTCGACCCGGAGAAGCTACTGCAAACCCTCGCCAAGGTCCTGCCCTAACGCCATGAAAATCGATCAAGGCCAATTTCTTCAAACCTTTCTCCAGGAAAGCGCTGAGCATATCGCTTCGATGGAAACTGGGCTCCTGGGACTTCGTTCGACGCCGTCCGACGTTGAACTGCTCAACAGCATCTTCCGCTCAGCGCATTCCATTAAGGGAGGGGCAGGCTTCTTTGGCATGATAAGCCTCGTTCGCCTTACCCACTCGCTGGAGAGTCTGCTGGACCGGTTGCGGTCCCTGGAGATGCAGGCCACTGACGAGGTGATCGACGTATTGCTTCGATCCGTCGACGTGCTGCGGGACTTGCTCGACGCGGAACCGAACTTGGCTTTGCCCGCAGCCGCACTGGCGTTGGAGGCGCACATCAAGGTCTTGATGCACAATGAGCCAGACCATGCGGCTGCTGCGCCCCAACTGCCGCAACCCGTGCATGCGCCCCCATTGGAGGACGCGCGCGAGATCAAGCTTTACAGAATCGAGTTCCGCCCCCATTTGGAGCTGTTCTCAAGCGGCACAAACCCCATTGTCCTGTTGCGCAATCTTGCCTCCATGGGAACCGTCAGTTGCTGCCATCTGCATACAGGCGATCTGCCGGCGTTGGTCGATCTCGATCCCACGCAATGTTATCTTCACTGGACCGTGGAACTGGCCAGTGCATGCTCTGAAGCGGAGTTGCGCGAGGTGTTCGAGTTCGTCGAGCATCTTGCAGATATTGGCATCCACTGCGGCGACACCTCCCACGCCGCCATCGCCGCACCGCCTCCGGTTCAAGCAGCGCATCCGCCACAAGCTTTGGCCGCGCCGCCTCCGAGCTTTCCACCCGCCAGCACCCAGCGATACACCGCCGCCAAGAAATATGCAACTGGTGGAGATTCAAGTTCGATCAGGGTGTCGATTAACAAAGTCGACCGCCTCATCGATCTGGTGGGCGAATTGGTGATCGCTCATGTGATGACCGCGCAAATGGTCGAGGACTTCGAACCGTCCTGTCTACCCAAACTGCGTGAGGCCGTCGCTGCCATGGAGCGCAATACGCGTGAGTTGCACGAGCGGGTAATGGCTGTTCGCATGTTGCCGGTCGCCTCCTTGTTTCAACGCTATTCAAGAGCGGTCTACGATATCGCGCAGGCCACCGGAAAGCAGATCAGGCTTGAGACCAGCGGGGACGAGACCGAGATCGACAAAAGCATGTTGGAACTACTCGGCGATCCGTTGACCCACACCGTCCGCAACTCCGCCGACCACGGAATCGAGACGCCTGATGTACGGCGAGCAGCGGGCAAGCCCGAAGAAGGCGTGATCTCGCTCAAGGCCTTCCATCGCGCGGGCAAAATCGTAATTGAGGTTTCCGACGACGGCGCAGGCATCGACACGGAGCGCGTCCGCCGCAAGGCGATCGAGCGCGGGCTGATTGGTCCGGACGCCCAGATGAGCGACGAGCAATTGCGCAATTTGATCTTCGAGCCCGGCTTTTCCACGCGAGAGGAAATCAGCGATCTCTCCGGGCGCGGCGTGGGCATGGATGTGGTCAAGCGCAACGTCCAGCAGTTGAATGGAACAGTTACACTGGCCAGCGAAAAAGGCCGCGGATCGACACTAACCATCGAACTGCCCCTTACGTTGGCGATTCTTGAAGGACTGCTGGTGCGTGTCGGAGACCGGACACTGGTGCTGCCGCTCCTTTCCGTTATAGAAACCGTGCCCCTGCGCAACGACCAGATTGTGCGTGTGGCAGAGCTGGGCGAGGTCGTGGTCATCCGCAATCAGTCCATTCCGTTGCTGCGCTTATCCAGATTTCTCGGCTTGGCGCAAGGGTCCACAAATACCGATCGGGCTGCCGATTTGGCCGGCAATCACAGGCTCGCCGTCATTGTCGAAGCCGGCAATCGCAAGATCGGGTTGGTCGTCGATGAACTTCTGGGGCAGCAACAAGTGGTGGTAAAGAGCTTGGAACGGAACCTGCGCAAGGTCGACGGCCTCATGGGCGCAACCATCCTCGGCGATGGATGCGTCGCTCCCATTGTCGATGTCACAAGCATGGCGTCCATGAATCTCTTTGCACTTCGAGCTCCATCCAACGTTACTCAACAAGCAGTGTCAGCAGCGCAGTCTGCCAGGGACGCTTCAGCTACAGCAAAATCAATTGGAGGAATACCACGTGAATTGGTTTAAGAATCTCAATGCAGCGCCTCGACTCATGGCCAGCTTCGGCGTCCTTCTGGTGTTGACTCTGGGGATCAGCTACCTCGCAATATCGAGCCTCAGCAAAGCCAACGACCGTGTCGATTCGCTATATCACGTGGATATGGTTGGCTCAACCCATGCGGATGGAATCACGATCGAGGTGACGTCGATCAGGGGAGACGATCTCAATGCGATGTTCCGCGCCACCGACCCTGCCGCGGTCGCAGCCTCTGAAAAGGACGAGCTTGCCATGGCGGCAGACCTGCGCGCCAATCTCGATGAGGCGGACAAGCTATTTGTGACCAAGAAGGGTATGGAACAATTGGCCACCATCCGCAAGGCCTTGCCGGACTACGAGAAGGCGCAGGCGGATCTGTTTCGCGCCCTCAAAGTCAAGGACATGCCAGCAGCGGATGCGGCGCTTGCGACGGCGGTTCAGTTTCGGTCGACTATTCTTGGCGCCAGCGATGTAGCCAGGACACTGAAAACCGACCATGCGGAAGAAGAATTCCTGGCGAGCGGCCAAGCGTATCGAAATGCGCGTACCCTCCTGTTCATTGCTGCCGCAATTTCCCTTGTCCTCGGAGTGATCTTGAGTATCGTCATTGCGCGGGGATTTTCGATTCCCTTGGGACAGGCTGTCGAAGCTCTTGAAAAAATCGCCGACGGCGATCTGACTGTTGTGGTCGATGCGAATACGAAGGATGAAGTCGGGCGCATGGCCGCAGCTTTGAATCGAGCAGTTGAGAGGCTAAGTACCACCCTTCAAGAAGTGGCCGATAGCGCCGCAAACGCCAGTTCCTCATCTCAACAACTGGCAGCCGCATCAGAAGCGATCGCTTCCGGCGCCCAGGAGCAGGCGGCCAGCCTCGAAGAGACATCGGCAAGTCTGGAAGAGATTACCGCCGCTGTGCGGCAGAGCGCCGACAACGCTCAACAGGCCAGCCAATTGGCATCCGGCTCCAAAGACTCGGCCCTGCAGGGCGAAGCTGTAGTCGCGAAAGCAATAACCGCAATGGCCGAGATCAACGTGGCCTCGGCAAAGATCTCTGACATTATCTCGACCATCGATGAAATCGCATTCCAGACCAATCTGTTGGCAGTGAACGCAGCGGTCGAAGCGGCCCGCGCCGGCGACGAAGGGCGCGGCTTTGCCGTGGTGGCCTCCGAAGTGCGGAGCCTCGCGCAAAGAAGCGCATTGGCCGCCAAGGAGATCAAGGGCCTGATTCAGGACTCCTTGCGCAAGGTTGAGGCGGGCTCTGCTTTGGTGGATCGCTCAGGCGAGACGCTGAAAGGCATCGTCGGATCGGTAAAGCGGGTGACGGATATCGTAGGCGAGATCGCGGCCTCTTCAGCAGAACAGAGCACTGGTATCGAGCAAGTCAACACAGCCATGACGCAAATGGATCACGTCACACAATCGAATTCCGCTCAGACCGAAGAACTCTCTGCCACGGCGGAATCGCTTTCCGAGCAGGCCGCTCACCTATTGGAGTTGGTGAGTACCTTCACGCTCCACGGCAGCAGGCAGAGCCACCGAGATCGGCAGATGTACCAGCCTCATGCGGCCAACGCCGTGCCGCAATCTAGGTCCACAAAGTTCCTGGCCGGCTCAGCGCGCCAACCCTCGATAGTCGCTCGGAGCAACGGTGCGGCAAGGGTCGAAGCACAATCGAGTGGCGGCAAGCGGATTCATCAGCCTGCCCTCGCATCCGCCATCCCGAATTCCCACGCAGCCGCCGACGCAAGCTTTGAGGAGTTCTGAGCCAGTGACGGACTTATGCAGAAACACACATCCGACACATTCCAGACACTTCAAAGTTGCCATGAAAGCGCGAGAGGATTGGAAATGAAATCATTGGCCGCAAATCAGGCCCGGGATTCACAACAGTTCCTGACCTTCCTGCTGGACGACCAGGAATACGGACTGGAGATCTTCAAGATTCGCGAGATCCGCGGGTACGCGCCGATCACGCCAATTCCGAATCTCCCCCCTCATGTTCGCGGCGTGATGAACCTGAGGGGAACGGTGCTGCCGGTTATCGACCTGCGCATGAAATTCCACTTGCCAACCGTGGAATATAACAAGTTCACCGTCATCGTGATTGCAACGGTGGCTGACAAAACCGTCGGCCTGTTGGTGGATGCGGTCTCCGATGTGCTCATGGTCGCGCATGAAGCAATCCGAGACGCTCCCGATTTCGGCACGGCGGTCGATACAAGATTTATCAATGGCGTGTTCCAGTCGCGGGAACACCTGGCAGTCGCCTTGAATTTGGAAGAGTTGTTGACCGACAGCGAACTGACTGTTCCTCAACCTGTTGAATAGTTCGGTAAGGGCTACTGGCGCGAGACAAGGCTCTCGTGCTCGCGGACTGAAGACATCCCAAGGGAGGACGAACAGTGTCGAGGACTTTGGAAGACAACTCGCTCTGCTCAATGGGGATGCGCGAATTCAAGATGTTCCGCTCTTTCATTCATGCGCGCACCGGTATCTGGCTCCGCGATGGCAAGCAGGTCATGCTTGCGTCGCGGCTGTCGCGTCGGCTGCGCCACCACGGAATGACCAACTTCGTCGACTATTACAAGTACCTCCAAGGTGTACAGGAAAACAGTGAAGAGATACGCCAGCTAATCAATTGCGTCACGACAAACAAGACTTCGTTCTTTCGAGAGCCGCACCATTTTGAATTCCTGGCTCAGAACATTGTGCCGCGGATCCAAACCGAAACTCAGCCTGGCGCCAGCAGGAAGATTCGCATCTGGAGTGCCGCTTCTTCAACAGGAGAAGAGCCTTATTCAATCGCGATTACATTGCTTGAAGCATCGCGGCAGGCTATGCGCGCCAAAGCCCTTGCACATGCTCCCTTGGGTTCAAAACGGGATGGGCTTCCCGGTTCCGTTTCGTCTCTCGATTCATGGAAGATTGAGATTGTTGCATCGGATATCGATACGGCGGTGTTGGAGATTGCAAAGCGTGCCATCTATCGAGAAGACTCTCTGGCAAGCGTCGCACAACCGCTCTGGAAGAAATACTTTCTTCGCGGAAAAGACGACATGCGAGGACAAGTGAAAGTGAAGCCGGATGTGAGCCGGCTAGTGGAATTCAAACGCATCAATCTCAAGGACTCACAATGGCCGATCGACGGATTATTCGACGCAATCTTCTTCCGGAACGCGCTCATATACTTCAATCGGGAAACGCAGGATGTTTTTCTGCGCAAGATGGCGTGCTATTTGAAGCCAGGGGGGCACTTGTTTCTCGGTAACTCCGAGCATATCCCGTGGTTGCAGGATATCTTTGCTCCGTTGCGCCAAACCATGTATCGACTGAAGGACGTGGAAAGATGAACGGTACATTGGAAACTCGCCCTGGCAAGCCGGAACACTGCGGCGTGGTTCATAACTTGCGCGTAAGAGAGTCGAGCCCGGATTCCGCACCGAAGCGAGCGTCGGCCTTGCGAAACCTTCGGAATCCCCACAAAGGACGGATCAGCCTCTACATTGGTGAAGTAGTGGCAAGCAAGGTCCCTGCGGTGCTCGATACATTGCTGGGCTCATGCGTCGCTGTTTGCCTGTATGATCCGATATTGAGAGCGGGAAGCATGAACCATATCCTGCTACCCAACTGTCGCGCAGGGGAACGCAGCCCGCGGTGCGGAGTTCATGCCATGGAGTTGCTGATCAACGAACTGATGAAGGTTGGTGGCGACCGCAGGAGATTTGTTGCCAAGGCTTTTGGCGGAGCCAACATGCTTCAGGGAGTGAAGTTGCCCCCCATCGGCTGCGGAAATGCGAAATTCGTCCGCGAATTTCTCACCACGGAAAGAATTCCCCTCATTGCCGAGCGCATGGGCGGAAACCATGCGGTTCACATCTACTTTCGAACCGACACCGGCAAAGCCACGGTGCGTACGGTCGACGGCTCCGCCCTTCCCAAAATCATCGACGCTGAAGATTCCTACTGGAAATCGCCCCTTGCCAATAAGCCATACTTCGGTGAGATTACCCTGTTTTGATCTCAGGGTTGTCCCATGTCGTAAGCTCGCGTTCGAGTCTTTCTCTACAATGAATATCGGGCTGAATCGAGGCAGTAATGGCGACGCGATTTAAGGTGCTCATCGTAGACGACTCGGCGTTGATGCGCCAACTGCTCACGCAAATCATCAACTCCGACCCGGAACTTGAGGTTGTGGGAACTGCAGGCGATCCCTTTGCCGCGAGAGACAAGATCAAGGCATTGAGCCCCGATGTGCTCACGTTGGACATTGAAATGCCGCGTATGGACGGACTGACGTTTCTCGAGAAGCTGATGCGTGGTCATCCAATGCCGGTGGTCATGATCTCCTCGTTGACCGACAACGGCGCGGATACTACCCTTCGTGCGCTGAGCCTGGGGGCAGTGGACTATATTTCCAAACCAAGACTGGACGTTTCCAACGGAACGGTCGAGCAGGCCGAAGAGATCGTGGCCAAAGTAAAGGCGGCCGCCAAGGCTCGAATCCGGTTGCAAGACGCACCGGCCCCGGCGTCGGTCGCGTCCACTGGAAGGACATACCAGTTCTCGGCTACCCACAAGGTCGTCGCGATCGGAGCTTCAACCGGCGGGACCGAGGCCTTGAAAGATCTGTTATCGCCCCTGCCTGCCGACTTCCCGGGGATCGTCATCGTACAGCATATGCCGGAGGCTTTCACGCGACAGTTCGCAAAACGTCTCGATTCTCTCTGCAAGATACGAGTCAAAGAAGCGCAGGATGGGGATCGCATTCTTCCTGGACACGCATTGCTGGCTCCCGGCGGCCACCACATGACCGTGGTTCGCAGAGGAATGGAATATGCTGTCCACGTCTACAGAGGCGAGAGAGTGAATCGCCATCTGCCGTCCGTGGACGTCTTGTTTTCCTCCTGTGCCCAAAGCATGGGAAAGAATGCTTTGGGTGTCTTGTTGACAGGAATGGGCGCGGACGGCGCGCGAGGACTGCTGGAGATGAGGCAAGCCTCGGCTTTCACAATTGCGCAAGACGAATCCACTTCTGTTGTCTTCGGTATGCCAAAGGAAGCGATTCTGCTTGATGCTGTCGATCAAGTGCTTCCGCTCGGCCGCATCGCTGGCTCTCTTCTCCAGAGGCTCGGGACCGTATAGCGTACCGACTGAGCGTCCCTTACCTCAGCCGGCGCGGCGATGGATTTGGCCGTGGCTCAGAGACTTCCCGTGCCGCCGACGGTCATCTTGTCCAGTTTGATGGTTGGCATGCCAACGCCTACGGGGACAGACTGCCCGTCTTTGCCGCAGGTGCCAATGCCTTCGTCGAGCTTCAGGTCGTGGCCAACCATGGAAACATATTTCAGGGCCTCTGGACCGTTGCCGATCAGAGTCGCATCGCGAACCGGCGCGGTGATCTTGCCGTCTTCAATCAGATAAGCTTCCGAAGCTGAAAAGACGAACTTGCCATTGGTGATATCCACTTGTCCGCCGCCGAAATTAACCGCATAGAGGCCGCGCTTGACTGAGCGGAGTATGTCTTGTGGATCGTCCTCCCCGGCCAGCATGTAGGTGTTGGTCATGCGCGGCATGGGGATGGACTGGTAGCTCTCGCGGCGGCCGGAGCCGGTATTGGCGGAGCCCATGAGGCGCGCAGAGAGCTTGTCGGTCAGATAGCCGCGCAGAACCCCGCCCTCGATAAGAACGGTTTCTTGTGTGGCCGATCCCTCGTCGTCCACATTGAGCGAACCTCTGCGCCCGGCAATAGTCCCGTTGTCCACCACCGTGACCTTCGAACTGGCTACCGATTGGCCGATCAAGCCGGCAAACGCCGAGGTCTTCTTGCGATTGAAGTCCGCCTCGAGACCGTGGCCAACTGCTTCGTGCAGCAGGATGCCGGGCCAACCGGGGCCAAGGACAACTTGCATCTCGCCGGCCGGTGCAGGCACGGCGCCGAGTTGCAGGATTGCGCCCCGAGCCGCCTCTTGCGCCAGGCGCTCAGGACTCTTGCTGCCGGCGAACTGTTCAAGTCCCGATCGGCCGCCGCCGCCTGCTGAACCCTTTGTGGTGTTGGTGCCTTCTTTGGCGATGACGAAAACGTTGAGCCGGCATAGAGGTTGTGTATCGCTGGCGAAAGCGCCGTCGGAGGCGGCAATGAGGATGCGGCGCAGCTCTTCGGAATAGCCCGCGCGGACATGAACGACGCGTGGGTCATAGGCGCGGGCGGCGCGGTCGGCACGCAGAATGAGCTCGAGACGGGCCGCCAGATCCAGGTCGAAGCCGCCCAGCGGGACGGGGTAGAGATCGGCCGCAGGTGCTTCCACGAAGCCCTGCACTGTCTGCGTGGCCGGGCCGGAGGCAATGAGCGCAGCGGTGCGCGCCGCGTGCAGCAGGCGATCGGGGTTCAGATTGTCGGTATAGGCGTAACCGGTGCGCTCGCCGGAGAGCACGCGGATGCCGCAGCCGGCGCTTGTCCCTTGACTCGCGGACTTGACAATCTGTTCGTCGACGCCCAGCGAGGTGGCCGTGACCGACTCGAAGTAGAGATCGGCATAGTCCCCGCCGGCGGCCAGGGCCTCTCCCAGGCAACGTTCCAAAAGGCGCTCGGTAATGCCGAATTTCTCAAAGAAGTAGCGTTTGTGGCTGGGAGCAAGAGAGGCGGCGGAATTCGTCATGGTCACCTTAGTTTACGCTGGGCAAGGTGCATCGGGTCTACGGCCTTGGGCACAAAGCAAAAATGACGTCCAAATAATTCTGGCGAGCCAAAGACGGAAATCGCTTGGTCGCCAACTAGATACAACTTCCGTTTGATTTAATGTCGACACAAGGGGCTTTACATAGACGCAGAAATGCGTAATATTGTCTCTGTATTGCTTTGATACTCATTTGTTCGGTTTAGTTGCCTGGTACAGCAAGAGTTTCTCGAATCGCTATCGCAAATCGAGCAGGCCGGTGTTTGCTCGTTGCATGTCGGTTGGCGCAAGCGACGTTGGGATAAGCGGTTGGCGATAGGGGAGCATATCCCACTGTCGCGACAGGTTTTCCGTCAACAAAGAGGTTTGCTGAGTTGTTATCAGGCGTATAAAGTCCCGTCTCCCTCAGACCAGCCCGTTTTTTTCAAAACGAAAGTTGTCACCTCCTCCATTGCCAAATCGCGATGCAGGACAGGTGCGCAAAATCCAACTTGCACGGGATCCGACTTCCCGCTGAGGCTGACTGATGAAACTCCTGCTATCCGTTCTATTGCTTGTCCTCGCTTTCGCTGCGCCCGCGTTCGCAACTGTTCAAGTCAGCAGTCCGTCGAACGGCCAGACGCTCGGTTCAACCGTTCAATACGCGGCAACCGCCACCACTAGCACCTGCTCCAAGGGAGTAGCCTCCATGGGTGTTTACGTGGATTACAAGTTGCTCTATGTGGTGAACGGCACTACGTTGAACACGGCTCTCTCCCTCGCGTCGGGAGTGCACAATACGGTGGTCGAAGAGTGGGATTATTGCGGCGGCGCCACATTCGTCTCGATGGAGATCACTGTGAACAATCAGGCCGGGGTCCATGTCACTTCGCCTGCCAACAACAGCACCGTCACTTCCCCTGCCAGCTACGTCGCCACGGCCACCAGCACTTGCGCCAAAGGGGTAGCCTCCATGGGAGTCTACGTGAACAACAAACTGATTGTCGTCCAAAATGGTGCCTCGTTGAACACGCAACTGGTTCTTGGCTCCGGCGCCCAGAATACCGTTGTGGAAGAGTGGGACAATTGTGGCGGCGCCGCTTACACACCTATCAATATCACCGTCAAAAGCAACCAAACGGTGCTCTCCAACCTGCAGGCGAGCGGCGGTTGGAACAGTTGGGGCCAGTTTGCCCCGAACTATGTAGACTGTTCCGGATCCTGCCCGGGACTTACCTGGTCGACTGTGCAGCACGTGAATTCTCCATCCCTGAGTGGAAATGCGACCCAATTCAACATAGGCGGCACCAAGCCCTATGCCGACGTGCTCTGGTCCAATCCACTCATCGGCCAGTACTCCACGCAGAACCTGCCCGATACGGCCCACACGATTCTCCCGTCGGTGCACAACTTCACCTACGATTCCTATTTTTATGTCACCAATGCTTCCGTTACACAGGTGCTGGAATTCGACATAAACATGTACATGGATGGCGTCGGGATGCTGTGGGGCAATCAGTGCAACCATCTGGGCGGCGGAACATGGGATATCTGGGATAACGCAAATTCAGAGTGGGTTTCGACAGGGGTAGCTTGCAATTTGATCAACAACGCCTGGAATCACGTCACCATCCAGGCGCAGCGTGGTGCGAATAATGCTGTGGTGTATCAGTCAATCACGCTTAACGGCGTGACCGCCAACCTCAACAAAACCTATCCTCCCTTCACCGTTCCAACCAGCTGGTGGGGAGTTACGGTCAACTACCAAATGGACGGGGACTACAAGGAGTCTGCAAATACCACCTACGTCGATAACTTCAGCCTCGCGTATTGGTAGACTGTCTGGACTTCCCGCAATTTCGACAGGAATGAACCACGACGAAGCTGGACCGGTCCAAGACCCGTCCAGCTTCGTCTTTTTGTTTCTCCATCTTCGATCGCCGGATCGGGTCTACGGCTGCCTTCGGAATGACTGCAATTGGGTACATGCCTTGGGGATTCGCTCTATTTCAATTGCGATTCCGCGGGCTGGTCTCCATCGGTGACCTTGCGCCATGGGCCGGTGGTGCTGAGCATGCCGGGGACCGCAAGATTGATGCGCGTGCGGGGCAAAACCACGAGATCGACGCGGCGGTTTTCGGCGCGTCCCTCGGCGGTTGAATTCGGGCCAACAGGGTGATATTCCGCGTAGCCGGCCGCAGACAATCGCTCTGGCGGAATGGCCTTGAGATCCAGGAAAAGCCGGGCAATGTGCGTGGCGCGGGCCGAAGATAACTCCCAATTGGAATCGAATTCGGCCGTATGGATGGGCACATTGTCGGTATGGCCCTCGATGCGCAAATCGTAAGGGGTCTTCGAGAGTAGCCCGGCTATCTGACGCAGAGTGGCCAGCGTGTCGGGCTTGGGGGTCGCGGAACCGGAATTGAAGAATCCGGCCTCGCGCAGGCTGATCACCAGGCCGTCCCTGCCCATTTTGATCGAGACGGTGTGGTCGGCAATCTGTTTTTCCAGAGTCTGTTCCAATTCATGGCGTACGTGATTGAGGTCTTCCTGGATTTTGGCCGGAGACAGTACGTCTTCTCCCATGACCACATTATTGGCCAGACCGGCTTTTTCAGCGCCATATTCGGTGCCGCTTGCGGCCTTGGTGGGGTGCGTCGAGCCGGGAAACACGCTGAGAGAACGAAAGCCGGCGGCGATTGAAGCCGACACATCCATCTGTTTCTTTGCGTCCGCCTTGGCAAAGGCGTACATCACCACGAAGAAGGCGAACAAAAGTGTGATGAAGTCGGCGTAGGAAACCAGCCAGCGGTCATGGGTCACTCGGCTTCGTTGCATCCGCGACCTCATGCCGCGCGCCCTTTCCTGACTGGGACCGCCGGCGTTTCATCCACAAACCCGGCCAACTTGACCTCGAGCATGCGCGGATTCATCCCTTCCAGGATCGAGATCACCCCTTCCAGCATCATTTCCCGGCGGAGGTGGTTGTCTCGGATCTGTATGCGCATCTTGCCGGCGAATGGAAGAAAGAAGAGATTGGCAATGCCCACTCCGTAAATCGTCGCAACAAACGCTACGGCAATGCCCCGCCCGACTTCCTGAATATTGTCCAGGTGCTGCATCACCTGGATCAGACCAAGAACGGCCCCAAGAATGCCGATGGTAGGTGAAAAGCCGCCCGCCGATTCAAACACGGCTGGCAACCGCTCTTCGCTCTCGGTCGTCGAGTCCAGGCTCACTTGCATGATCTTGCGCAGTTCGTTCGGCTCGGTGCCATCCACAGCCAACATCAGCGAACGCTTCAAGAACGGATCCTGAATGCTCGTCAGATCGCCGTCGAGAGAAACAACGCCGTTGCGGCGCGCCTTGTTGGCGAATCCCACCAGCAGGGGGATCAGTCGATCCTTCTCCGTGCGCGGCGCAATAAACACATGGGCCAGTCGGCGGAAAGCTGCAAATACCGTGGTCAGAGGGAACTGCAGAAGGACAGCCCCCATGGTGCCGCCGAAGACGATCAGCGCGGCGGTGGGTTGCACAATCTGCATCAGATTGCCGCCCTCAATAAACAGGCCTGCGCAGATGCCGATCACGGCCACAAGTACCCCGCCAATGCTTGCCTTATCCATACGAAGCTCCTCCAAGGGCCGGACCCGAAGGCACCGGCATCACCCATCAACGTTCGGGGGCGTTGTTGCGCCGAATCGGCGAAGGGGTGGATTGGCCCGTGAGGTCGAGGCTGGCAATGGAGACCGCGCGCTGCAGATCTCCCATGGCAGGCAGGCGCCGCGCTACGCTGACCAGCAGGTGAGCGCGATAGGCAAGGACCCTTTCGGTGACTTCGCTGCAGTTCTCCCGCACAATCAGCTTCTCTCCATTAATCAGGGTGAGCATCGTGTCCGGGGAGGACTCTGCGGTTTTGATTAAATCGCTGTTCAGGACAATCTGAGTGCCGTTGAGACGAGTAAGTTCGATCATGGCCGCGCGACTCCTTTCATGGGTTTATCGGCAGACACTATAAAAGGTTGAAACATTTAGGAATCCAACCGCGAGTGTCCGCTGCAGGACACAAATGGGGTGTGGATAAAGTCTCTAACTGCGCTGCCGAAAAGAAAACCAGATGCGACAGTAGAACAAACGGTGCAAGTCCAACGAGACGAAATCACAAGCACTGTTGTTCAAGCTGTAAATCAACGCATCACACTAAGGAGTACCCCATGTCCCTGGGCGTCTTGAATAACCTCTCCGCTATGCGCGCTGAGACCAGCCTGAACAACACCACTAACAACCTGTCCAACACGTTGCAGCAGTTGTCTTCCGGTTCGAAGATCAACTCTGGCGCGGACGACGCAGCCGGCATGTCCATGGTCAATGGTCTCGCCGCTAACTCCTCGGCTCTTGCCCAGTCTCAGACCAATGCTGCTGAAGGCGTAGGCCTGTTGCAAGTCGCCGATGGCGCTCTCTCGCAAGTGACGAACCTGCTCAACCGTGCTGTTACGCTGGCCACTGAAGCCTCGAACGGCACCCTAAGCTCCACTCAGGATGCGGCTGCAAACCAGGAATACAAGTCGATTCTTTCGGAAATCAATAACATCGGTTCCACCACGACTTACAACGGAATCCAGGTTTTCGGCAGCGACAAGCAGATCTACACCGGCGATTCCACGGCTACCGGCGCGTCGGTCAACAATCTGAACATCACCAGCCTCAACACCACAAGCGGCGTTGGCAACACCGGCGGCACCATGAGCTACAGCACCGGCACCAGCGCATTCATCGATCTCGGTGCGGGCGCCAACGCGGGCGACAGTTTGGGAACGGCAGCTGGCGTGGGCTCCCTCGGTACCACCAAGTTGGATGTCACTTATGCCAACCCCAGCGGCGGCAGCAACCTGACCGCGACCATCACAGTCGGCACCGGCACCGCGTACTCCGACAACGTCGGCGGCCTGATCAACGCCATCAACAATTCCGGCCTGAACTTGACCGCATCGTTCGGAACGGCAGCTCAAGCTGGATCGAGCGACACATCCACCAACACCGGCATCATCATCTCCGGTTCGGTGGGCACGGCCGCTGTTTCCGCCACGCAGACCGTCAAGCTGTCCGACGATGCTACGGCCGGTAACCAGATTGTCGATACCCAGGTAGGCTCGGCACAATCGGCCCTGACCGGCGGCACAGTCGGCACGGCAGCCATCAGCTACACGCAGAGCGGCGGCGCGACTCTGACCGGCGATCTTACCAACCAGGGCTCCGCCCAGACAACCCTCACTGCTCTCAACGCTGCCATCAGCGCAGTATCGGCCCAGGACGGCTACGTCGGCGCCCAGATCAACACCCTGAACGCGGCCAGCCAAGTCCTCACCACCCAGCAGGAAAACGTGGTTTCGGCGCAGAACGCGGTCCAGGCCACCGATTATGCGACGGCAACCTCTCAAATGTCCAAATACCAGATCCTGAGTCAGACCGGTATCTCCGCCCTGGCACAAGCCAACAGCATGAGCCAGGAAGTCGCCAAGCTCCTCCAGTAACAAACGGCCAAAAGCCACCAACCCAAAAAGGGCGCCCACGCGGGCGCCCTTTTTGCGCGAGTCCCCTCGATCCGGCAGTTGCGCCGCCGGCTGAGAATAGGGGATTTTAACCGGTCAGATCGCAATGCAAGACTCACATGCAAGGCAAGTTCGAAGTGACCGCCTGCCCCAACAGCCTCCGGGTGCGGATTGCCAGAGTCCACTCAGCGACAGGTCTGTTGAGAATCGCCTTCCGCTATCGCGCCCCACTTATCCCTGTACAGCTTCAGTCCCTCTTGCCACCCCGAAGTGCCGAAGGCGCCGGGGCTGGTGTGCGTTACGGCAATGGGCCAAGTCCCAACGCTCAGTTTTGCGAGGTTCGCCTGCCGCGAAAAATCCAGATCGTAGAAGTGATAATCGAAACGCTCGTCAAAGCGCACCCCGGCATCGAGTAAAGCTGAAACACGGGCTGCAATCAATACGCCATCCAGCAGTTGGACCGGCGCCGGGGTGGGGCCATAGACTGAGGGTGCTCCAAAAGGGCCCGCCCCATGAGAGACAATGCCGGATAGAAACTCCGTGTCCCACTCCATTTCGTCGTTCTTGACGTGCCATGCGGGGGCGCCGGAGACAAGACGTTGATTGCCTGCCACTCCGACAACATCGAACATCTCAAGAGCCGCACGAATGCGGTCGGAGAGAAACATGTCGTCAAGCCATAGATCGTCGTGGACGAACACTACATTATGCCCGCGAATGTCCTCGGTGATGAATCGATTGAAGACTTTGGACAATCCCTGCCGATTGTTTTCCACGACGGCCAGACGCAGTGTGCTGTCTGAACTCATGCGCTGAAAAGATCGCCCCAACGGTCGATGGGCGAAATCCGATTTGGTTCCTCGCGTGGCTGTTACAAAGATGTTCATTTGCGATCCTGAATCGTCAAGATAGTCTCCTCGGGCCTAAGTTGCGATCGCACTCTTGACGCGGTGAGCGCCTGCTAGCCGTTCACGGTCTTATTGATAAACCCAAGGATCTCTTTCAGCTTTCGATGAGCGTTTTGATCTTGTGAGGGCGCAAACGGATTGATGAAGCCCTCGGATTCGTTGAGCTTCCCATTCAGGACATTGCGAAAGTTGTGCAGCATTCGAGCGGGGTACAGGTCCACCTTGGCTGCGTCCTTTAGAAATACGGCGACAAAGTCGTTCCAAATATCGCCTTTCTGAAGGCCGACGAACGACTCAAGCATGACCACGGGATAGCCGCTTCTGCGGCCCCAATTCTGGAGAGCCGTGCCGCTATCCGGATAGAATCTCCAGCAATCCACCGGATAGCGATGGAACTGTCCATTCGAGGGAACGTTCAGATAGAGGAGCCCATTCGGCTTGAGTATTCTAAGAACCTCGTTGAACGACAACCAGAAAAACTCGGAGTGCTCAAAGCACGAGGAACTGACACAAATGTCAATGGATTCGTCCGCGAAGGGCAGTGAGTAGGGATCGTCGATGATGACATCGACCCCCTTTCCCGCTACGAAATCGACGCCTATATAGGTATTGTCCGGTGGAGCGACCGATCGGATCGAGCCGCAAATATCCTGTGCGCCTACATCGACGATGGTGAGCCTCTTTGCCTTCGGGGCATAGGTTTCAAAGAACTTTTGCGCGAATTCCATTGCAGTATCATGCATGGAGGATCATCTCCTGAATGTCTTATCGGACGGCAAACGCCGTCGGTTCAATTGGGTCCTGCTATTCCCGCCCCCTCGGACCCGTGGCCTGGGCTTGGGCTCAAAGCTTCGGAACACAAATATGTTGTGGCGACAGGCCCTGAAGGCTCCGTTCGTGCATCAGGTTGTACGCAGCCTCCAAATGTCGCGTGAAACGGGTGGCATCGAACAGCGGGGCAGAATGCAGATTGAGCGCAAGGCGCTCCTTCAGTTCTTGCGCTCGCCCTTCGGTCAGCGCAATTTCAACAGCCAGGTCCTCGTATGCGGCAGCGCTGGTCGTGACCAGTTCAGGCATGCCGATGGCGCGGAGCAAGCTGGCCGCCATGCGTCCGGCGAACTTCTCTCCCATGCAAGTCAATAGCGGCAATCCGGCCCGCAGTGCGGCGCTGGCGGTTGCACCGGCATTAAAGGGCAAGGTGTCCAGAAAGAGATCGGCCAATTGCTGGCGGGCCAGATGATCGGCAAAAGGAATGGTGCGGGCAAAGACCAGTCGTCCCGGTGCAATATTCCTCATGGCAGCTTCTTTGCGCAGATTGCTGCTCGCCGGCCCATCTCCCTCCAGCAGCCACAAGACACTGCTCTCCACCCGGCCAAGAATACGCATCCAGACTTCGAACATCTCCGGATTGATTTTGTGGTGATTATTGAAACAGCAGAATACAAAACCACTCTCCGGCAGCCCCTGTTCCTCGCGTGAACCCGGGTTGGGCATACACAAGGGGCGCATGTCGTTGGCCTGAAAACAATCCGGAAGATAGACGATCTTCTCGGTATAGTAGCGACGGCTCGATTCCGGAACTAGCGTTTCGTCCGCGATCAGATAGTCGATGAAATCTGCTCCCATGGTCCCTGGCAGGCCGAGGTAATTCACTTGAACGGGGGCAACTCGATCGGCAAACACCTGGCAGCGGCTATGAGTCGTATGCCCCATCAGGTCAACAGCGACATCCAATTGGAGTTCCTTGCTCAACCGGACCAAATCCGAATTGCTCATCGCCTGCACATCGAGGAAGCGATCCATTGCCGACGAGATCCTGGACTCCATCGCGTCGTTGGTCTTGCTGAATGAGAATCCAACGATCTCGAATCGGTCGCGGTCGTGGCGTTCAAAAACTTCCGCCATCAAATAGCTCACGGCATGTTCCCGGAAATCGCCGGAATAGTACCCAATCCGAATTCGGTCTCGCTGCCTTCGGATGGGCGTTGCAAAAGCAGTCGACAAAGGAGAAAAACTGTCCTGCACGTAAGTCTCGGCCGCTCTCTTCTCCGTTGCCGCTCCGGCGCAAATTCCCAGCATACTGAACGGCATCACCACGCGCGCACCGGATTCGACCCGCTGTTCGATCTGATGGCGTTGAATGGCGTCGTCGGTCCAATCGCAGACGAGTCGCCTGGCATGAAGCCGTTCGCCTCGCAGATACTTGAATTCCGGGTCGAGAGAAAACACGCGGTCGAAACTCCGCAGGGCTTCCTCGTATCGCTTCATCTCCAGCAGCAGACAGGCCCGGTAGTTGAGAGCCTCGGTATAATCGGGCCGCAGGGCAATGGCCCGGTCGTAACTCTTTAGCGCGGCCTCGGACTCGCCAAGACCATACAACGCGGCGCCCCGGTTGCAATACGCATAATCCAGATCCGGTCTCCATCCGATTGTCTTGTCGAAGCTTTCCACCGCCTCTCTGTAGCGGGTCAGCTTGGTCAGCGCGACGCCGCGGTCGTGATAAGCCTCTACATGCTGCGGCATCAGAGCAATTGCCTTGTCAAACGATTCCAGTGCCGATTCATGTTCCCCGAGATTTCCCAGCACGCTGCCGCGACTGTACCAAATGGCCGCCGAATTTGGATTCAGGCGAATGGCGATGTCGTAGTCGTCAAGCGCGGCTCGGTGCTGGTTCAATGTTCGGGCGGCGGCGGCACGATTCGCATACGCGTCAACATAATCCCGCTTGAACCGGATGGCTCGCGTATAGCACTGCAGTGCCTTTTCGAAGTTTCCCATGGAAGCATGGATCGCGCCGAGGCTGTTATGGGCAAGGGCGTTCTCAGGATTCACTTCGATCGATCGGTCGATCAGTTCCAGAGCCCGCACACTGTCTCCGGCACTGTGGATCAGCACCCCGAGTAGATGCAGGGCATCGGGATGGTTCGGCGAAGCGAGCAGCACCCTGCGATAAAGTGTCTCTGCTTCCGCACTTTGTCCACCGCGATGATGAGCCATGGCGGATTGTAGCAGCGGTTCGACCTCATCCAGACTGCCCGTGTGCGCGTGAGCCACAATGGCGGGCAGTCGCTTCTTCTCCCGATTCCGGCCGCCACGTTGGGATTTCATTGTAGCCTTTCCTCAACCTGCTGGTTCTGGCGGCATTCGAGTGCGTCACCCATGGGGCCAAACCGTGCTCTGGGTCCAATCGATTCAACATCAAGCATCTCATAATGGCCATGTGCTGGGAAGCGTGCAGTATACCCAGGCACCGCGTATCAATTCAGGACTTAAGGTGCAAAATGGGATAAATCGACTGTCCGTTCGGTGACTCCATCCGCATTCGGAGATAAGAACAACTAACTGAGGATTCTCTAACTCAGGGGGCCAGATGGCGCCAGAATGACTCCAATCTGGCGCCCACTAGTAAAGCCTTGAAAACTGATCCCGCAGGGGATGCCAATCCAGGAAAAAATGGTCCCAAGAAAGAACCTGCATCCTGGTAGATTTCGTAACGCATTGATTATAAGCGTCCTGACAAGGACGAGTTTGTCGCGATTTTCGTCCGACAAACCCGACCGAGTTAGGTAATTAGGGATGTATTCTCTGCCCGATTTTTAAACTTCCCGGGGCGCACTCCGAAAGAAAGGTCCAGATGCAGTGGTCCCCCAACCGGAAGCGCCGGCCCATGTTATCAAGCGGTATGGGAGCACCCTCGGAACAGGACCACAAATCCATGCATCTGCTAGGAGATTCCCATGCCACTCGGTGTGTTGAACAACCTGTCGGCGATGTATGCTGAGAACAACCTGAACAAAACCACCACCAGCCTGAATACAGCCTTGCAGCAGTTATCTTCCGGATCCAAGATCAACTCCGGCGCCGACGACGCGGCCGGCCTTTCGCTGATCGATGGCCTGGAAGCCAACTCCATGGCCTTGACCCAGTCGCAGACCAACGCCGAGGAAGGCGTGGGTTTGCTTCAGGTTGCAGACGGGGCCCTTTCGCAAGTGACAAGCCTGCTCAACCGGGCCGTGACGCTGTCCACCGAGGCATCGAACGGCACCCTCAACTCTTCCCAGGATACGTCGGCCAACCAGGAGTATCAGTCGATCCTGTCGGAGATCAATAACATCGGTTCGACCACCACCTATAACAACCAGGCCGTCTTCAACACCAACACCAATATCTATACCGGCGACTCCTCGGCCCAAGGCGCTTCCATCGACTCGTTGAACATCCGCACCCTATCGTCCGCCAACGTGGGCGACACTGCGGGCGTCATGTCCTACAGCAACGGGCAAGGCAACGTTTTTCTCGATCTGTCGAACGGCGGCGTAAACGCCGCAGCCACCGACAGTCTCAACGCAAGCGGCTCGACCACTATCCAGGTGAGCTATTTGAGTAAGGCTGCCAATGGGGCCACTGTCAGTTCCACGGCAAATGTTGCTGTGGGCACGGGCACCAACTATCAAAACAATGCGCAAGGACTGATCAACGCCATCAACGGCGCCGGCCTTGGCTTGAACGCAACATTTGCCACGGCAGCACAGGCCGGCGCCGGTGCGGTTGCGGCGGCAGAAGCGGCCCAGAACGGCGGGGGCAGCGCCGCCGATACCGGCATTGAAATCACGGCTGTGGGCATTGGGGCAAGCAGCTCTGGCGCCGATGGAACCGGCGTTGTGGGCGCACTGTCGCTGGCGGCCAATCAGACGCTGGGCGGCACGTTGAATATCGTGGGTTCCGACGGCGCCACCCACAACGTCACACTGGGCACATCTCAATCAACCGACACCCTCGCCGATTTGGCGTCAACCATCAACGGGGCAGGCTATGGAATCACCGCTGCGGTCAACGGAGCAGGAACACAGTTGACGTTTACCTCCTCCGACGCCAACGTGAGCGTTTCCGCCACCGATTTGACCCAAAACACCATCGCCGCTCCGGCCTCGAACGCGGTGATTCAGAACTCCGGCCTGGGCTCTCTCACTGTTGGCAATTCAACCGACACTTTGACCGGCACGCTGAACATTACAGACGTTGTGAACGGCGTGAGCACCCCGACCCCCATCAAGCTGGGCACGCAGGGGCAAACCGATACGCTAGCCAACCTGGCAACGACGATCACCAACGGCGGCTACGGTATCACAGCTCAGGTAAACCAGGTTGCGGTGGGCAACAATGCGGCAGGCACCGTGTTGACATTCACCAAAACCACCAACTATGACGGCACGCCGAGCATCTCCGGCAGCAACATCACCGATATAGCCGCGCCGGCCGTCGGGCAGGGATTCACGCTGGGTTCGCTCACCGTGGGTTCGCAAAGCGACACGCTGGCTACGGGCGCCTCGTTGACCATCGACTCCGGCACCACCGGCAAGCAGACGCTTCTGGCCCTGGGCACCAGCACCGGCGCCAACCGCACCGATACGCTGGCTAACCTGGCGGCCACCATCAACAACGGCAACTACGGCATTACGGCAAGCCTTGACAAGACCGGCACGGTGCTGACCTTTGCGCAGACCAGCGGGAGCCAAACGGCGGCGGTCAGCGGCGGTGGAATTACCGACAACACCTACGCAACGACCGGCATCTCCGTCGTAGCCGCAACCACGTTGGGTTCGATAACCGTCTCCGGCGTCAACGACACGGTATCGATAACTGGAGCGGGCCAGGCCGGGGATGGAATCGTCCTCACTGGAAATGGTGCCCCTCAGACAATTGACATCAGTTCCGCTCATAACGACGCCATGACTCTGGCCCAGTTGGCGTCAGCCGTCAACGCCGACACTGCAACAGACGGAATCGTAGCCACGCTCAACGCGACGGCCATCGGTACGCAAGCCGCAGGTACCATCCTGACCTTCACAGCAGCTGCGGGAACCACCAACTCCCCGGGTGTCTCACTCTCCGGCGGCGCGGCAGAATTCACAGACACCGTCGTGGCTCAGAACAACACAACGGCCGTTGTGGGCGCCAGCGGCGCGTTGGGATCTCTTTCCGTTACCAACTCTACCGACCTGGTTTCTGGAACCTTCAACATCACCAGCGGGACCGCGAACAGTTCCGAGGCCGGCGCGGTTACCCTGAACACCCCGCAGACAATTGCCCAGATCGCCGCAGACTTCAATGGAACCGGCACCCAGGATTTGTCGGACAACGGCATCACGGCCACCGTCGTCGGGGGCACGCAGTTGGTCTTCACAGCCAACCCGTCAGACCCCAGCGCCGATATCGGCAATGCGGCCATCAGCTCTCCGGTCACTTCGGCCTCGACTACGGTCAACTTGGCCGGCGGCGTTTCGGCGGGGACCGCAGCAACTCTGACTGCGGTCAATAGCACCGATACCTTCAACGGGGTAATCAGCGGCTTCAAGACCGGCGGGGTCAATTCCTATACCGTCGACGCGAACGGCTTGACGCTGACTCAGATTTACGACAACTTCGGCGGCAACGGAACTGGCGCAGAGCTTGCAGGGGGCACCCAGGATTGGTCTGCAGACACTGTGAAGGCCACGCTCACCGGCGGTGGCACGATTCTGACTCTCACACCAGCTGCCGGCACCGGAACCGTTACGGAATACACCACGGCCCAGAATGCGGCCACGGCAGCCCCGTTGATCGAAACGGTTGGGATGCAGAACAGCACTTCGCTGTCGGTTGCGGGCGGCACTGGGCTGGGCACGTTGACGGCCACCAACAGCGGCGATCTGTTGAGCGGATCTCTCAGCCTCACCAGCGATGCAAACAACCCTGTCACCTACAATTTTGCCAACAAGACACTGACCCAGATTGCGACGGATTTCAACAGTAGCAACGGTTCGAATGCCAACGCTCTCGGGATCACGGCCGTCATCTCCGGCAATGTCCTGAAGTTCGAGGTGACTCCGGGAGATGCCAACAACACGCATCAGGCTGTCAGCGGCACGGGCATCTCGGATGTGACGCCCACCGCGCCCCTTTCCGATACTCCGGTCGTCACCACGGGGGCTACACTGGGGTCCTTGTCGGCGCTGAATGCGAGCGACATGGTTTCCGGAACCCTTACCGTGCAGAACGGTCTGCTGGCCGGTCAGAGCCCGACCCAGATCTCGATCAACGGAACCCTGCAGAATATCGCGGATTCGTTCAATGTGGCTGGCGGCGCCAATGCCGATCTGGGCATCACGGCCAGCCTCAACACGGCCAAGACCTTCCTGACCTTCACGCAATCGTCTGGAGATGCGGGCACGGCGTCGGTCACCAACGACGGCGCTCTCGTCGACACGCTTTCAGCTAACCCATCCAATGCCAATCAAAGTGTGAGCAACCCCAACCCCGGCGTCAATATTGGCACTCTCACGGACGCAGGAGTCGGCGACATGCTGACCGGCACGTTGGAGGTGACCAACAGCGCCGACAAGACCACCGCCTATAACTTCCAGGGTCAGACGCTGGCCGAGATCGCCAAGTCGTTCGACTCGCCGCCGGACGGAGTCAACGACAACTCCGGGATTTCGGCAAACTACAGCTCCTTGACCAATACCATCACCTTTACCGGCACCGGCAGCGACGCCATCCGGGGCACCGGGATTACCGACTTCACGCCTGGAGCAACGCAGAATACGGCCGTTACCCCAGGCACCATTCTGGACACGTTCACTGTAGCCAATGCCACCGACAAGGTTAGCGGAGGCTTCGACATCGACAACGGTACAGCGGGCACGAACGGAACTGGCAATTTCGGAACCGCGGTCGAATTTGCCCTGAGCCAGGGTGAAACTCTGGCCCAGATTGCAGACGATTTCAATGGCACCAGCGGCTATGGCACTACCTTTGTAACCGCCGACAAGAACAATCTCTCGGATTTGGGAATTACCGCGACCCTCAACACCACCACGTTGAACGGCCATGCCGCCGGGACGGTGCTACAGTTCACGCAGACAACCGGAGATAGTTATGTGGCTAATATCGCCGGCGATGCCACCAACCCGCTCGTAGACCAGACCATCGCGCCGACGACCGTGGTCCCCATCACCTTGGGCAATGTGGGCGCTAGCGATTCCGCGAACACCTTGACGTTGACAGCTGCCGGTGCTAACTCGCAGAACACCCTCACGGGCAGTCTGGAAATAACCGAGGGTATCGACGACAAGGAAACCCAGTCGACCTATAACTTGGCAGGGCAGACCCTGACCCAGGTGGCAGCGGCCTTCGATACAGCCGGGGGCTCCGAGAGCCAGCTTGGAATTACCGCGGTGCTGAACAATGCAGGCACCAGCCTGGCATTTGTGCAGACTGCCGGCGATCTGGGTAGCATCAACGTTCAAAACGCAACCGTCGTCGACGACCAGAACCATACCCCCTCCACCGCAACCATTGGGGTGGGTGTGGACACCATGCAGGACACGCTGACGGTGAACAACGCCAGCGACCTGCTGGGCGGCGCGCTGACCATCACCAGTGGCACCCAGACCGGCACAGGCGCCACCACTACCCTGAACCTGGGAACAGCGTCGGGTACCGCCAAGACCGATACCCTGGCCGATCTGGAAGCGACCATCAACGCGGGTGGCTACGGCATCACGGCTAGCCTGAACACTACCGCTGTGGCAGGCCACGCCGCCGGCACGGTCATGACGCTGTCACAAAGCAACGGAGACGGCTTTACCCCCAGCGTCATCGCTTCCTCGGTCACCGACTCCACCACCACCAGCACCGCAACCAGCACCAACCTTGGCTCGTTGTCGGTCAACAACACCTCCGATCTGCTGACCGGAACCCTGACCGGCGTCGAGGGCGATGGCGTCACACCCTTTACCCAGGACCTGAACGGTAAGACGCTGGCCCAGGTGGAGTCGATCATCAATACCACCGACCAGCAATATGGAATCCTGGCTCAGCTCAACCAGGCGGGTACCACCCTGTCGTTTACCGCTTCCAGTGGCGACAGCGGCACACCGACTCTGGGCAACGTCGGCTACATCAGCGATGCCACGCCTTCGACATCGACTGCCATCAGCTTGACCGACGTGCCGACGGCCGCCGGTTCGGCGAGCTCCACCACGGTGGGCAACATCACCGCTCTTCCCAGCAACAGCACACTGAGCGGCACACTGACCATCGGCTCGCAGATCCTGACCATCGGCTCAACCGACAACAATGGCGCCACGCTGGCTGCGGCCATCACCAAGGGCAACTATGGCGTAGCCGCCAGCTACGACGCTACCACCGGCAGTCTGTCGTTCAAGTCATCGAACTCTTCGATGGTCATCGATGCCAGCAAGCTGGATGCAACGCCTTTCAACGGCACCACTGCCAGTGCTGTGACCTATGCCGCCAGCGGGACTACCTCCTCCGGCTACTACAGCGTGGGGATCTCGGGAACGGTTACGGATACCAGCACGGCGGTCTCCGGAACCGGCGGCACGACCTACGGCGGGACAGCGAATGTGGGCCTGTCTACCGATGCCAACGGCACCGGCGGAACGGCCACCATCAGCTACTCGGACGGCGCGGGACAGTCGTTGAGCGCGACCGACCTCTCCAGCCAGAAGGATGCCGAGAAGGCACTGACCGCCTTGAACTCGGCCATTATCGATGTGGCGGCGCAAGACGGCTACGTCGGGGCGCAGATCAACACCCTGAACGCGGTCAGTTCGGTGCTCACCACGCAGCAGGAGAACGTGGTTTCGGCACAGAACGCCGTGCAGGCCACCGATTACGCGCAGGCGGCGTCCAACATGGCCAAATACCAGATTCTGAGCCAGACCGGCATCTCCGCCCTGGCCCAGGCCAACAGCATGCAACAGGAAGTAACCAAGCTGCTGCAGTAACCCCATAGCGCTTCCCACCGCGCGAAAGGAGGTTTTTTGAAGCCGCACTGACAACAAAATACTGCCGCATCGGCAATCCACTCGCGGGGGGCGTCCAGCCAGACGCCCTCCGCACGGTGGGCCCTCCCAGGGCCACCGCTCGCTTCCGTCGATTCGGGTTTGCCGGAGCCACGCCTGCATGGCTTCTTCCCCAACTTGACTCGTTCTTGCCCAGAGTCCAAAGGCGCCGAACCCGGGTAAGGAATTCCGATCCACAATCTGAGAACCAACTCATGGTCCGTGCCCGGCACTGAGTAATCAGCCGGCCCGGCCGCAACTGTTTTTCCTTTTCGGCACACATCCTGCAAACTTTAGCCCCTTTTGGATCGCTTGGATCGGGTGCCCCGCTCTGGCTCTGCAGTCGTTCATCCGGTGAATCCTTGCCCCCGGCTGCCGACAACCGCATCGGTATTCAAGGTGCCGTTTGGACGCAGGCCGGAACGCCCGGATTTCCCTCGCGGGGGCTCGTATGAGCCCTTTCCAATGTGGTTGGCCGTGTGGTGGTTCTTGGGCTGCTTCAAACTCGCACGGAGGATGCGATGGGCGTCGTAGGACTGAGTTTCGGGTCGCCGACCAGTGGAGCTGGATTCAACGTAAGCACGACCGTGTCTTCGATCGTGGCCAATCTCCAGAATGTGGAGACGCCCTGGAAGACGCAGTTGACCGCCCTGGAGAGCCAGGACACCACCATTTCCAGCCTTGGAACGCTGTTTTCCAATCTTTCCAACGACATGAGCACCCTGACCGATTTGGAAGGCATCCTTGCCCAGAAGACCGGATCAAGCTCAGATACCAACGTGCTGACTCTCACTGCTGCGAACTCCACAGCCTTTGCAGGAACCCATGTGGTGGAGGTGGGCTCGCTTGCAAAAACCTCGAGCGGGTATCTGAACGAGATCAGCAGCGCATCGGCCTCGCTGACCGGCGAGATCACGCTGCAGACCGGCGCCGGAGCGGCGGTGACCATTGATACCAGCACCATGGCTTCCGGCACCAACACTCTTGCCGGGCTGGCCAAGGCCATCAACGCTTCCACTGCAGGTGTGATCGCCAGCGTATTGACCGATGCCACAGGGTCCCGATTGAGTTTGGTCTCGGGCACCTCCGGCGCGGGGGGCAACATCGCCATCAGTGCCAACACCCTCGCGGCCACCAGCACTACGTTGAGTTACGCCGGTGTTGCAGGAAGCACCTCGGCCAACTCCACTGGCACCTTGACGTCGATCACCAACGCTACCGATGTGCTGACCGGCACTATGACCATTCAGGTGGGCAGCGGCACCACGCAGAATGTGGTCATTGGCGCCGCGCCCAGCACGCCGGCTGCCAATACGATCTATACCGGGAGCGGGATCAACACGCTTGCGGGAATCGCCGGGGCCATTCAAAGCGCGGGAATCGGAGTCTCGGCCACGGTGGTCCAAAATAGCGACGGATCGTCGAGCCTTTCGCTCACGTCGGGAACCGGAGGCACGAAAGGTACGCTGAGCGTTGCCTCCAGCATTGTGGATACCAGCAATTCATTGGGATACACCAATACGGTCACAGGCGCCGATGCCCAAATTACAGTGGACGGCGTGAACCTGACCTCCGCCTCGAATACGGTGGCCAATCTCATTCCGGGCGTGACATTTCAGTTATTGGCTCCAAGTTCCAGCGGCGAACAGGTTCAGGTCGTGATCGGCAACGACAACACGGGGGTTGAGAGCACCACGGCTCAAATGGTCAGTGACTATAACTCGCTGATCAGCGCCATCAACGCCCAGCAAGGAAACACCAGTTCTGGCACTCCTGAGCCGCTGTTCGGCTCTCCCACTTTATCCCTGTTGCAGCAGCAGTTGTTGAGCGGGTTGAACATGCAGAGTCCGAGCGGCTACCTGGATTCGATCTCAGCCAGCAACAATTCAACTCTGGCCGGCTCAATGACGATCAAGGTTGGAAGCACCGGGACGACTGAGAACATTGTCATCGGGGCTGTCCCTTCGACCGGAGCTGTGGCCAATACCTTCTACACCGGCTCGATCACCAGCGACACGTCCATTACGGGCATAGCCGCGGCCATCAACTCCTTGAACGTTGGAGTGACCGCTGGAGTCGCCACGAGCAACGGCGATCAAACGCTGACGCTGGCCTCTCAAACAGAAGGCGCTGTGGGTGTATTGAGCGTGACCTCTGCAATCACTGCCACCGGTGCTACGGCTTTAACCTATGCGGATCAGGGCACGGACTCGACTGAGGCCAGCGGCTTGGTTAGTTCAATTGCCGGCTCCTCGGATATTCTCTCCGGTTCCATCTCAATCCAGGCAGGCAGCGGCACGGCTGAGAACATCGTGATCGGGGCAGCTCCTAGCACGCCTCTAGCGAACACCGTCTACACGGGGAGTGGCGTCAACACTCTCGCGGGACTATGCGACGCAATCAATGGCGCAAGCATCGGAGTCACCGCCTCGGTAACGCCCAGCAGCGGCAGTGGGCCTTTCAGCCTCTCCCTGGTTTCGCAGACCTCAGGGTCAGGCGGGTCTATGAACATCACTTCGAAGCTGCTTGATACCACCAACTTACAAACCACGAATTTGGCGTATACCAGTTCCTCGGACATTACCAGCTTGACCACGCTGGGGGTCAGCGTTGGTAACGACGGATCGATGACGTTGGACGCCGCCAGTCTCGATTCGCTCTTAAATACCGATTACAACGGCGTGGTGGGTTTCTTCCAGAATATTAACGGTTGGGGACAGTCGTTCGCGACGACCTTGACGGATTCTGGCACCACGGAAGGCACGGGTGTTTTAGCCTTGGCGTCGAGTTCCAACAGCAACATCGAGTCAACCCTGAATGCCGATATTTCCAAGGAAGAGCTGCAGATATCGGCGCAACAGAAGAGCTTGACCGCTGAGCTGAACAGCGCCAACGAGGTCATGCAGGCGATCCCAACGCAAATTCAGGGAGTCAACGAGCTTTACTCGGCAATCACCGGATACAACTCAAGCAGCAACGGCTAAGGAGCGTAACAAATGGCAAGCTATCAGGATCATGTACTGGAAAGTGCCTCGGCCGTGGATCTGGTCGTGGCGCTCTACGATGGAATTCTCCGTTTCCTCTATGCCGCCAGCGCGGCGGTGGATCGCGGGGACGAGGCTGGCCGGCGCATCGCCGTCAAGCGCGCTCTGGACATCATCATTCACCTGCAGGCGCGACTCCGCATGGACGTCGGCGGCCGGCCGGCGGTGGTTTTGAGCGAGTTTTACGCGTCGGTTTTTGCGCAGATTCTGCAGGCCTCGCAGTCGGCTTCACGGCCCAAATTCGAGCATGCCATCGAATGCGTGCGCAATGTCCGCGACGCTTGGCGCCAGGTGGCCAAGGACCCGGATGTCAATCCTGCCCCGCTGCAGGTCAGCACAAATGCCTCGGGAAGGCGGCAGACCGGCTTTGACGAATATGGCTCGGACGCAGTTGTCGGCTCCAGTTGGAACGCTTGATCTGACTCACACTGCGGCAGGCAGGCCCGCATGAAGCCGTATGCGGCGCTGCCTATCCCACCACGGTGAGCTCTTCTTCCAGTTGCTGTTTCTGGTAGAGACTGGCGTAGTAGCCGTCAAGCGCCAGCAACTCCTCGTGTCTGCCCAGTTCCACGATCCTGCCGTGATCGAGCACGGCGATCTGGTCGGCATTGCGCACGGTCGAGACGCGGTGGGAGATCAGGATGGTGGTCGAGGCGGATGTGTAGCCGCGCAATCCGCCGAGGATCCGTTCTTCGGTGTAGGTGTCCACGCTGGCCAGGGCGTCATCCAGGATCAATATGGCGGGTCGGCGCAGCAAGGCACGTGCGATGGCCGAGCGCTGTTTCTGACCCCCGGACAGCGTGACACCGCGTTCCCCGACCATGGTTTCGAAGCCTTGCGGAAACTCCTCGAACTCCTGTCGGATGTGCGCCGCTTCGCAAGCCTCAAGCATTTCCTGGGCGCTGGCCCGGGGCGCGCCGAAGGTCAGGTTTTCGCGCAAGGTTTCGCTGAACAGAAACGTCTCCTGAGGCACCATGCCGATATTCCGGCGGAGCATCGGGAGCGGATAATCGCGGACCGGCCGCCCGTCGATGAGCAGGGAACCGTCTGCGGCTTCGAACAATCTTGAAATCAAGCTGACCAGAGTCGTTTTTCCCGAGCCCGTGGGTCCAACCACAGCCAGGCTCGACCCGGCTGGAATGGTCAGCTGAATGTTGTGCAGAACCGGTGTGTCTCCATAGCTGAAATTCAGGTCGCGGAATTCAATATCGCCCCGCAAAACCGCATCTTCAGAAATCGAAGGGTCGGCAGCGCTGGAGTCGATAACCGGTTCGGCCCGCATCAATTCGTCGATCCGGGCGATGGAAGCGGTCCCTCGCTGGAAAAGATTCACAACCCAACCCACGGCGATGATCGGCCAGATGAGCAAAATCATATAGGTATTGAAAGCGACAAAGCCGCCCACGCTAATGCGGTGGGAGAGCACTTGGTGGCCGCCGAATACGAGAGTAATGACCATGGAAACGCCGAGGACGAACTCCAGCGTGGGCCACAACATGCCCATGAGTTGAACCAGACGCAAGGAGCGGGCGATGTACTGGCGATTGAGCCGTTCAAACAGGCCGATCTGAGATTCTTCGCGCGCAAATGCACGGATCAGGCGTGCCCCGGAGTAGTTCTCCTGTGCCTGCGAAGAGATGTCGGAAAAGCTGGCCTGGATGCGCTCGAAGCGATCGTGAATCTTGCTCCCGAAATACTGCACCAGGACGCTGGCCAGGGGCATTGGAGCCAAGGCAACCAGGGTGAGCCAGGGGCTGATCCGCAGCACATAGTAAAGGGCGCCAACGGTAAAAAAGATGGTGTTGGCGCTATACATCAGGGCGGGCCCCAGCAGATTGCGCACCGCGTTCAAATCGTTGGTCAGCCGCGCCATGATGTCCCCGGTGCGATAGCGCTGATAAAACCCCGAGTCCTGCCGTTCCAAGTGGCGAAATAGATCGTTGCGGAGGTCGAACTCGATCTCCCGCGAAATGCCGATCAGGATCCAGCGCTGGCAATAGAGGAAAAAGCCCTTGACCAGCGCAATGGCGATCAACAGACCGGAAAAAATGAGGATGTTCCTTTGGGTGACCCCCTGCCTCATGTCATCGATCGCGGCTTTGAGAACTTGGGGGAATTGCACCGATACGGCGTTCGTGGCGATGCACGAGAGGGTGCCCCAGAGGTAGCCCCAGCGGTAGCGGCGCATATATCCGAAGAGGGGGCGAAGTTCGCGAAACATGGTCTTATTGTACGGGGAATGGCTGCCAGAAGGCGGAAAGGGCAATGGCCCGCGATCAAGTCGGGGTTTTCAGCAACAAATAGCCCCCGGCCAGGCCGAACAGCACATCCGGAGTCCATGCCGCCACCATTGCAGGCAGGTAATTGACATTTCCCAAGGCGCCAAAGAAACTGTCGGCCACAAAGTAGGTCACGGTAACGAATATAGCCACGGCAATGCCGGTGAGAGACCCTCGGCGGCCCATCGAAAGCGCAAAAGGAATGGCCAGAACGGCCATCACGACGGCGATCATGGGGTAGGCGAGTTTGTGCCAAAGCGCCACCCTCAGCCGCATGGTATCGAAGCCGCTCTGGCTCAAGTCGTTGATATAGCGATCGAGCTGGCCGAAGTTCATCTCCTGGGATTGCCGGCTTTCCTTGTTGAAGTAGCCGGGATCCTCGCGGATTTCAGGGAATGAGGCCTCTTGGAAGTCCCGATAGCTTGCTTCGATCACGTTGGCGCCGTCGACATCCTGCTGCCAGCCATGGAGGAACTCCCAGGATCTGGTGTCGGAATTCCAGGCGACCCGCGAAGCGAAGATCCGCCGCGAGATGGCGAAGGTGGACGGATCGAATTCGAAGACCGAGAGGTTCGCAAATTCGTTGCGGTTTTGATCGAAAAACTTGTAGTAGAAGATGCGGCCAGGCTGCCCGGGGTGCGACTCTCCGAAGATCCAGTTGTTCTCCGGATGCAGCACGGTTTGCGGCGGTTTGCCCTTGATGATGTTCAGCAGCGCTTCTTGTTTGCGATTGGCTTGGGGTAAATAGAACTCGTCGAACAGAAACAAGCTCACAGCCAGGATGGCGGAGATGGCCACAATGGGTACAACCAGCCGGTAGAGACTGATGCCGGTGGCCTTCATCGCGATCAGCTCGCTGTTCCGGTTGAGGACGCCGAAGGTCACCAGAACCGCGATCAGCACGGCAAGTGGGGATATCTGGTAGATGTAGCTGGGGGTCAGATTGATGAGGTAAGCGCCCACCGTGGACAGGGGGATATGGTGGTTAAGAATGTCGCCTATGCGTTCAAAAAATGTGAAGGCCAGCATCAACAGGACAAAGCCGACGAGCACCAGGAAAAAGGTGGTGAGGAACTCGCGAACGACATATTCGTCAAGGATGCGCGGGAAAGCGTTCCGGGACTTGGCGAGGTGCGGGCGTGACTGAAAACGGCTGAGGAACTCGGCGAGCGCTGCCCCATTGTGTTTGATCTGGACTGCTGTTTCCGGTGAGGGTTTTGGAGACCGTGATGCCCAACCGGTGATGGCGCTCAAGACACGGCCGCCATTGGCCATCTGCCACAGCAGAAAAAGGCCCACGGCCGAGAACAGCAGGTTGGCCAGCCATACAGCCAGGAAGGCGGAAACTTTGTTTTGCCGTCCCAAGGCAATGCCGATGTCCGACAACACGTAATAGACGATGACCAGCAGGATGGTGAAAACCCAGGCGGAGCTTTTGCCGCCGCGCCGTGAGGTCACGCCGAGCGGGACGCCGACCAGCATCAGCACCAGGCACGCCGCGGGGTAAGCGAAGCGTTTGTGCAATTCGATGAGGAATCGCTTGCCGTCGGGGCCATGAGTTCGCGCCCAAAGTTCCCCCAGGGGCAGGGCGTAGATGACCGTATCCACGCGTCCTAGATGGCCTTCGCTCTGTTGACTTGCCGCGAACGGCATATCTGCAAAATTGAAGGTCTGGATGTCGTAGTGCATGGGTTGGCCCGGGATTGTCTCGTGGCGCGTGCCATTCCGCAGCCGCATCATCAGGTCCTGGGTCGCGTCGCTGACCACGACGGCAGAGGCGGCGGTGGTGATGATGGGATTGTCCGGATTGGTGACGTCGGCCATGAAGACCTGACGCCAGTTGGTGGCGCCTGTGCCGGAACGCACGTCCTGGATGTAGAGGACGAAGTTGCGGAACTCTTCGTTGAAGACACGAGGCTGCAACTCGTACGAAGCCTGCGAGGCGAGTGCTTTGTCCATGGCCAGGATAGCCTGGTTCGCGCGTGGGGCCAGATAAAGGGAGTTGGCCAGCCCGAGCAGCGTGCCGCCGATGGCCACGATGGAGGAGACGCGCACGAAGTAGCCGATGCCCAGGCCGGACGCGCGCATGGCGATGATTTCGCTGTCGGCGGCAAGGCGGCTCAAGCCCAGCAGCACGCCCACCAACACTGCCATGGGGACAGTCACCATGAAGAAATTGGGCAGCATGAACAGCACGATCTCCCCCACGCTGGCCAGCGTGGAGCTGTTGCGAACCACCATCTCCAGGATGTGTGGCAGCTCTTTCATGAACAAAATGAAGGTGAAGAGCGCGCAGCCGATGAGCGTGTGGGAGAGAATTTCGCCGAGGATGTAACGGGTCAGAATGCGCACGGATGGCTCTATGGTTAGTCTACCGTGCCGACCCACCACCTGCTGTGGGGCAGACGGCGCTAGCGCGCCAGGGGGTCCGAGGTTTCCCATCCTTGCGTCAGAAAAAAAGGTCCAAGGTGTGGGAAACCTCAGATCCCGAGGCGTGGCTCTCGAACCGAGTCTACATCTGCCAGTTGCGCAGCCGCAGGCTATTTCCCAGCACACAGACCGAGCTCAGCGCCATGGCCGCGGCGGCAAGCCAGGGGCTGAGCAAAATGTGAAAGTGCGGGTAAAGCACGCCCGCCGCCAAGGGAATTCCCAACAGGTTGTAACCTACGGCCCAGACAAGGTTTTGCCGCATGATCCGCAACGTCTCGCGGGCAAGCTTCAGAGCGGCGGGAATCGCCGAGGGCTGTGCGCGCAGCAGCAGCACATCCCCGGCCTCTTGGGCCAGATCGGCGCCACCGCCCATCGCAATGCCCGCATTGGCCTGGGCTAGGGCCGCGGCATCGTTGATGCCGTCGCCCACCATCGCGACCCGCAGGCCGCTCTGTTGCAAAGCGCGAATGCGGGCCAGTTTGCCGGCCGGGTCCAAGCCAGCTTCCACTTCGTCGATTCCAGCCTGTCGCGCGATCAGCCCAGCCGCTGCCGCCGAGTCGCCGGTCAGCATCAGCACGCGCAAGCCGCCATCGGCCCTGCTCGATCGGGTCGCACGAAGCGCTGCCACTGCCTCCGCTGCGTCCCGACGCAAGGCGTCGCGGGCGTCGAAATAACCTGCCGGCACGTTGTCCAGAGCCATCCACAGCCGGGTCACACCAGGGTCTCCAGCGGGTATAGCTGCCGGCAATGGAAGAAAGAACTCCTTGAAGAGATTTTCGTTCCCGAGCAGGCACTGCAGGCCTTCAACTTTGGCAGTCAGACCCCGGCCGGGCAGAATCTGTACGTCGTCCGCGGCAGCCCACACCAAATTTCGTGCCCGTGCCGCGTCGATCAAGGCATGGGCCAGAGGATGATTGGAGCGCTCTTCGGCTGCCGCAGCCAACCTCAGCAGGTCGTCTTCGGAGTGCCCGGCCACGGGATGAACTGCTTCCAGCACCGGCCTTCCCACAGTGAGCGTTCCGGTCTTGTCCAACACAATAGCATCCAGGTTCGCCAGCCGTTCCAGGGCCTCTCCGCCCTTGAACAGCACGCCAAGCTGCGCACCGCGGCCCACAGCCACCGTCAGCGCTGCCGGGACCGCCAGTCCCATGGCGCAGGGGCAGGCAATCACCAGAACAGCGACGGTATTGGCCAATGCCAGGGGCAGTGAGTGCGCGGCCAAAAGCCAGGCCGCAAAGGTCATGACCGCAAGGACCAACACAACGGGAACAAAAATGGCGCTGGCGCGGTCAGCCAGCCGCTCCATCGGCGCGCGCGAGCTTTGCGCCTGCGACACCATTCGGGTAATCTGCGCCAGCACCGTACCTTCACCCATCGACTGGGCCAGGCATTCCACAGCGCCGTCGTAGTTAAGAGAGCCGGCCAGCACCCGTTCGCCAGGCTCACGCGCCAGTGGGGTGGATTCGCCGGTCAGCATCGACTCATCCACGGTTGTGCGGCCCTTGACAACGTCCGCATCCACCGGGAATCGCTCCCCAGGCAGGACCAGAACCCTGTCGCCCACTTCAATCTCGGCCAGGGGCACCAGGGCTTCGACACCCTCGACGATGCGGCGCGCAGTCACCGGGCGCAAGCGGGACAGCGCGTCAAGCGCGGCCAAAGCACGGCGTTTGGCGCGAGCCTCCAGACTCTTGCCCAAAAGCAGAAATCCCACAATCAGAAGGACGGCGTCGAAGTACACCTGGCGTCCAGGCGCCGGCCACATCGTGGCATATGCGGAGTAGCCAAAGGCCACGCTCGTCCCCAGGCCTACCAGCGTGTTCATGTTGGTGGCGCCGTGGCGCAGGGCACGAACCGCGCTCAGGTAAATGCCGCGGCCTGCCCAGACCATCGGGATGGCTGTCATGACCAGCAGGAACCAGCGCAGTGGTGCCGTGGGCAGCGCATACAACCACGGCAGGATGCGCATCAGCGCATGGTCCAGAGAGCCCATCTCGGATCCCAGCGGCATGGCCAGCAACATCGCCACAGCGCCGGCCCCGAGGGTTACATACGCCTTCAAACCGGACTCGCCCGAGCGGTCGTCGGCCTGCCCTGCCGATTGGCCGGGGCGGGGAAGTACAGCATCGTAGCCCGCTCCACGAATGGCATCAACCAACTGTGCAGCTGTGGCAACGGCAGGGTCGAATACCACGCTGGCACGATGGGCCATGAGGTCGACATGCGCAGACTGCACCCCCGCGGTGGCGCGAAGCGTCTCTTCCACGTGATGCTGACAAGACGCGCAGGTCATGCCTAAAACCGGCAGGGTGAGCGACTCCGAAGCGGAAGCGTCCACTCAGGCTTCCAGGCGCGCAGTGAAGCCGGCTTTGGCCAAAGCTGCCACGGCCAGGTCGACTGGCGCCGACCGCTCGTCAAGCGTGATGCGCGCCGAGCCCATCCGCACCTCGTTCACCACAATCCCTTCGGTCGAGGCCAGCGTCTGGGTCACGCGGCGAACACAGGATCCGCAGTGCATTCCATCGATTTGTAGCAAGAACTCTGACATTCTGTTTCCTCAATCTGATTTGATGATAGTGCAAAGCAGAAGATGCGAACGGCCA